>Ga0209208_10005321_pt1 | contig 17963 bp, 10 predicted proteins | sample S1TSphfallax_3_FD_187694 | JGI IMG/M metagenome (GOLD analysis project Ga0209208, IMG submission 187694) | Host-associated microbial communities from peat moss isolated from Minnesota, USA - S1T2_Fd - Sphagnum fallax MG (SPAdes) (version 2) | ecosystem: Host-associated > Plants > Peat moss >... | reverse complement strand
TTTTTGCACGGTCCATTCTAGGGTATACTGGGAAGGGCGTGCCTCAAGGGCTTCTGTCAACCAACGTTTCATAACTCATAGGTATGTTCTTAATGATTTTGGTTAGCCTGTTGGACTGCTAATTCCATAAAGTCATGCCCAGTTCCAGCCCCTGTTTGCAGCCCAATTGGCGCCCTATTTCCTTCCTCTTTGTGAGATCGGGCCACAGTGAACCAGCACCCACCAGTGCACCAACGTGGATGGATGGTGCACTGACAGGATTCTGTTTTCTATCCCTTTGCCATCCCAGCTTCACTTTTTTTTGTTTGCCCTTTCTCAGCCCTGATCTCAGCTTTTTTTTGCAACTTTATTTTCTCCCCGCCCCCCACCCGTTTTTTTTCTTTTTTTTTGGAAACTTTTCCCACCTTCCTACCTACCAACACTTTAAGTAGGTACCTACCAAACTCCACCTACATGGTTGTTATTCGAATAGACCCCCAATGGTCAACAATGATGAGGAAATAATAAAATGAAGGTATTGCGTGGACCTTGGTCTTGTTCATTCAAACAAATAAATAAGGGGACGATTAAAGTATTTGACACCCCTTATACAAGGGTATTGCAAGTTTTGTTCAAAGAGTGTTTCCATGATGAAGGTGAATATCAAGCAATATGGAGCTCCAATTCAATTTAAATGCATTTAATGCATGTTATATTCTGGTTCATAAAACAAAATATTCAATGAAAGTGCAATACCCTCCACTGCGTATCCCTCTTTCCTTCTAAGTTTTGGTATGGTTATGCAATACCTTTCCAAGTTTCAATAAATTTATGATGGAGCCCAAACAATTTTTAATATACCTTAAGAAAGGTATTGCACATGTATTGAGTAATTATGGGCATAAGCAATACCCTTTTAATAGCTTGAATTAATATAATTCAATCCATGGTGTTTATAGATTACCCTCACGAGGGTATTACATTTTTCCTAAGTATTGTTTGGGCAATGCAATACCCTTATAAGAGCCCATGGTGCTTATAAATTACCCCAAATAGGGTTTTTTTTTTCCTTCTAGGTTTTGGTATGGTTATGCAATACCCCTCAAGTAATGTCTATATATGTTATGGAGCTAAAGGGTTTTTAATATACCCTAAAAGGGGTATTGCATGTGCATTAAATAATTTTGGGCACAAGCAATACCCTTCCAATAACTTGGACCAAAATAATTCAATCCATGGTGTTTACATAAGTACCTTCATGAGGATATTACTTTCGTTTTTAAGTTTGAACTTCTTATTTTGGGGGTAAAGAAAGGTTTTTTGGTTTGAATGTAAGATGAAAATCAATTTTTTGATAATTTCAAAAAACATACATATAAGCAAATGTGAGAATTTATTTATAATTATGATGTAAAATGAAAAAAAATGCCTTAAATAAAAAACATGGATGACATATGTTACAAAAATGTGGAAAAAATGACCAAGTCCAAAACAACCCCATTGTAAAATGGGGAACATCTCATAATGGTAAATAATGGTTGCCTCAAAGATAAATTGATACCATAAATCTTGAAGATTAAAACAACATTTGTGTAAGTTATGGGCTAGTTGTACCATTGCTGGAGGGGGATGGGATCCCATTGGCCCTCTATACTGCACTAATGTAACTTCTACATCATGGGTGTGTCGTAACATAAATACCCCACAATTAGCCAATGTTACATCCATAACATCAACCACTAACACCTTTTTAGTGGTGTTCCAAAACTTAAAAATGACACAAAACAATAAATATTGATGAAACCTAAAACCTGGAATTCAAAGCAAATTAAGTATAGCATTGTTAGAAACTTATCGACCGTAAATCATTTCTGAATCCAATTATTACATAAGGAAACTAATCTCCTTGTGTCGTATCGTCTTATTCAATGCAAACTTCCAGTTGTGCTCCATCCAAACGCCTTTGAGCGCCTTTGCATACTTACTTGAGGTGTTTGACTCACAAATGCAAGGTCTTCATCACGCTCCAACTTGGCTTATATGTTGAAAGGGATGGCCCCCACATCCCATGTAGTCATGCTAATAAGTTAAAGAATGTGGTTGGAAGCTAATTTAACACGTGCATGTTTAGGAACTGCATGTGTGTGTATTGCAAATAAACTTAAAGTCCATCCCACTCTAGGTTTAAGTGTCTTTTTGCCCTAGCAATTACCTTATGTTCATTACATCGAATTTAGGCCAAAGGGTTGCTCAAACCCACACATTCATGGCTGTGTGTCTTTTTCCCAAGTGGATGGGCATTTGGGCTTGCCCAATTCCATGGTCACATTGTGGCGCACCCACAAATGTTGTATCAAGTTATATTTGGATGTATAAGATGCATCACACTCGTCAACCTTACAAGCAAATTTGGGCCCATCCCTTGCCCAATGGACACCCTTTATGGCAATCGAAGGAAAAGCAACCACATTTAAAATTTAAAATTAAATTTTTTAAATAAAAAAAACCCTAATGTGAGACTTAATATTTTGGATGAAGGTTATCCCTTACATGATGAAAGTATTGCATATATAGATAGAATATTATAACACACAATGATGGTATTGCTAAATTCTAATGTTGAAATTTGCATAAAATGAAACAAACCCTAAAAATAACAATATCATTTATAAAACATAAAGGTATTGCCTACAGACTTAGACAAAAAAAATGCCCCATTCACCTTCTCATATGGAGAAGGAAGGTGAAGTAAGTAGAAGTTTAAAGATGATAGTTTAAAAAGGTATTACAATCACAAATTTGACCAAAAAAAATCCCACCCATCTTCCCCACTTGAGAAGATGGGCGGGGTAATAATTATAATAAGTGAAATTCAATGACTATGTCACCTCCATCAATATGTGCATGAGGTTCAACATCCTCATTTGTATTTTCTTATTTTGGCAATGGAGCAACAGGAACTACATTTTCTTAGTCTTCTATCATCAAAATAATTCTCTCCAAATCCATTTCAATTTGATCAAAATCTCCTTTAGATGTTTCCCCAACATCTTCACTTGCTTCCACTTGTTCCTTTTCAACAATCTCACTTGGAACCAATGGAACCACATTTTCAACACTCAATTGTTGTCCCATCACCCTAGCTTCTAAATGTCTTTCATTCGTGACACCTCCCATGCCATCTACAACTTATGTTGAAACTTATTGATCTATTTTAGTCGTCTTGTTTTTTTTCGAATTTGCATATAACAAAAAAACAAACAACACAATATTATTTTAGTTCATGGTTCATTTTCCACTCTTTCATCTGTAGCAAAAAAAAGAAGAGGACTACCATCATTTGCAACAGAAAACAAGAAGAATATAACCATTAGCTATGTAGCAGATGCCAAACAAAAGACCACGAGGAACATAGTCATTATTTATAGGCAACAAGTGAAAAAAAAGACAATAATCATGGGCTATGCTCATGGTTGTCGTCCCCCTTGAGGCAACACCCAAAATGAAAAAAATGACGACAACGATGAATGTGCCTTCATTGTTGTCTCCTTGGTGGAGGCAGCAGCTAAAATTTAAAAACTAACAACAATGAATGCCAACTCATTGTTGTCGTCTCCCTAATGGAGGTAGCACTTGACATGAAAAAAAGATAGATGATAATGAACTACACTCGTCATCGTCACTTCCCTAGTGCAACAATGTAGTTTTAAAAATAACGATTATTAAAAATAAGATTGAAAAAATGATGATGACAATGAACACGCACTCATCATCATCATCTCTTTTGTGGAGGCAACATTCAACATGAAAAAAAAGACGACAATGATGAGCTACGCTCATCGTCATTGTGTCCCTAGTGCAACAACGTAGCTTTAAATAAATAACGATGACCACAAGTCGTGCTTATAATCATTGTCATGTTGGAGGTAGTAGTCAAGATGGAAAAAAATGATGACAACGATGAATGTGCGCTCATCATCGTCATCTCCTTGGTGGAGGCAACACCTAAGATTTGAAATATGGCAATGACGATAAATGCACACTCTCATTGTCGTTGTCTCCTTGGTGGAGGTAGCACTAAACATGAAAAAAAAGACATCGCACCCTAAACCCCTTGGTGCAACAACATAGTTAGAAAAAAAAGAGTTTGAAAATGTTTTTTGCTCACCTTCAAGGTCCCCGTCTCTATACACGATCAAGGTCCTCGCCTTTGCACACTCTCAAGCTCCTCCCCTCTTCACCCCTCTCCATGCTCCCGAAAGGCCCTTCTTCAAGCTCTTGAAGTTGTGGAAACTCAAAGCCTTGTGAGCTAAACCGTTATGCAAGCTCAAATTGTCCCTGCTTCTCAAGCACTGGGTATGGAGGTGAGTGGAAAAGGAGGGAATGAGGCAGAAAGAAGCAGGAGAGAGGTAGATGGGTTGGTGGGAGGAAGGCCAGTAGGTAGGTTGGAGGGGTAGGTAGGAGTTGCCAAAAAAATAATATGGGGTCAGGGGTGGGCCCCCGCCGAAAAAAAATCAAAAGGGAGGCCCAGGAGAAAAAACATCGAGCTGGGAAAAAAAAACGTATGAGGAAATAAAAGGCCCAGAGAAAAATAAAAACTACTGACCATGCAAACTGCCCCCTTGGGGACAGTTTCATTCCATCCATGAAATCCCAAAACGGGATTTTTTTTCCTGTGTCACTCAAGCCGTGAATTCGACCCTTGTATTGGGGAAAACAAGGGGGGGAAGGGGGGGTTCTTACAAAAGAGAAAGGGATCTTACAACTAGACCTATTACTCAAGAGTTAGAATGCTAACTCTTGCTTGGGGATCTTGCTCCGGTGATGCAGGCATTCCGAAGAATGGAATGCTTTGCTCCTGTGATGTTCCATTTTTTTGAAATGTCCCTCATTTTTCCCATTTTTTCTTTTGAGGTACCCATACGAGATATATCATATGCGAAGTTTTAAAAATTAAAATCAGAAGAAGTCTTAATGCCGGGGTAAAACCTTAAGCCCCAGGCTTTAATCTAAATAAAACCAGCCCTCCCATTTTGGGGGGTTGCATGGGTGTGGGTCCTTGAGGATATTTTGAAAATCAAGGGGGTAGGGGGGAAAAAAAAAAGGAATCTGGTAGGTTTGTGTGGTCCCAAACCTTGGGTTAGGGTGGTTAGAAAGTGAGTAGTTGACCTAGTGCATAGGCCTATGGGTCAATTGAGCCCACAACCCCTTTGCATGGTCTCCACATTACAATTGCACCCAAACACCCACTTGGATGGCCTAATGGCCAAAGTAAACCCAAGAAATCACCTTGAAGTTTTGGCCATCAATTGAGGTTCCACGTCTACAAACTACTGTAGTACCATGGCAAGTTTTGATTACTAGTTATATTATTATTTTCAGAAATGTTGAGACTTTTTATAATTTTTTCTTTTCAAAGAAAATAATTTTGTGAATGGAAAATAGAGAGTCTTTTAGAATTTTTTTTTAAAAAATTAATTTTTTGAAAATGGAATCCACTCAAAATAAAATAATTATTCAACACTAGAATGTTGAACATTCCCATGGTAGGGTACTACCACTCTATTGATTGATTGCCACCCTTTGTTCTTCTTGAATTTGCTACCAATTGACATCCTTTATGTTTTAGGTTGGCTTTGTAAAAAGCTTATATGGGTGGTGGAGGTTGAAGTACAAAAAATACTGGTGGTTACTAGAAATTATGACCCACCAAAGATGGCTACAAAATATGACCTCCCCCTCCCCCCCCTCGAACACAGCACCTTGGCTAAGACCTATTCCAAATTCCATAACCAATTTGGGTGGTGTAGTAGTTCACATGTTTTAGTAGGGTTTTTCCTAGGTGGGACAGCTACGAAAGTGATTTTCTTTTCTTTTCTCCCTTGTTCCCAATGTGTTCCCATGAGGTTATCCAGGTTTCCAAGTTGTTCTCCCATCACGTTCCCAATAGCACCTCAGACTAATCCCCTCTTGTTTATCCCAACTCTTGTGTATATAAACTGAAAAGGTGTGCCAAAAGGGGAGCAGACTTGTGTGTACTTTACAAATAAATCAAGTAGACCATTAATTAAATAAATACACACCCCACCCTAAACCCTAAACCCTAAACCCTCCCCCACGTATAATACCAAGTCTACAACAACAAAACCAAAGGAAACCATTAAATACATCCCCCACCCCAAGTATGATACCCAAGTCTATACAACAAACTCAAAGTAGACCATCAAATGTAGACTATCAAAATACACCTCTCAAGGTCTACGAATCCCGTAGAATACGAAGTATTTGTCAAAAGGCTCGAAGCTCGCGAGAGAGAGAGAGAAACAGCGTGTTCCGAGAATGACGGAATCAGCATGAGGAGCCGGAAACGCCATCCCTCAGTTTGGTCGGGTCACCCGCCTCGGTTTGGAATTGTTGCCAGCTTTGGTTTGCCAGCCTTTTATAACGCAGAAGTAGCCGCTGTCTTCTCTGCAGCCCTTTGCTTCCTCTCTCTCTCTCTCCCTCTCTGCGCGCCACCTGCCTCAAGCAAGGCTCTTCTGCAGCAACACCGCCCCCTCTTTGTTCTTTCTCGTGCGTTGCTTCTCGGATCTTCGCGGCTCTTTTATTGCGAGAAAGAAACGGAGATTCGTTCCGCGTCGTATAGCGCTTTTATTGCTTACAGCTGTTTTGTGTTTTCATTTTACGCGTAATTTGTCGCAATTTCTTTCGTCTGCCATTTGCTTCAAGTTTGAAGCGGCGGTTTCGGGATTTCGTCCGACGGTAGCTGTCTTGTACTCGAGAATACAAGAAGCAATCTGCTCTGCTGTCTTTTCTTTGTTGTTGAGCAACCTTCTCTCGTCCAATGTCCTGCCGTTAGTGTCTTCATTGATAAGCAAAAAGGAATTTCTTCCAAGGACGCCCTGGCTCTGCGCGTGATTGTTGGAGAACGCGAGAGAGTCATACAGAAACACAGACACAGGCTTTGAGGTTGGAGAGCGGAAGGCGATCTGGTAGAGAAGCAGATTTCTACCGGTATTTAGCGGGAGCGTGGCAATGAGTGAACGAGAGTGCTTGCCTGGACGATGTTATTGCCTCTTTACTTTGAAAGCATGAGTGGAATCCTCCTTGAAGAAGCAGGTAGTGGCTTGCTCTTCTTAGTCTCGTCTTCTTCCTTCTTGGTCTTGGTCCTCTTTCTTCTTGTCATAGAAAACCTTGATAATGAGCCTTGTACTTCTTCCTGATGTCTTTCGTCGGTTGTTGAAGAACAAGAAAAAAGAAGACGGATCTTCTTCAGTGCAGAGTGATCGGATGTGTTGCCGTAGTAGAATATGTATTAGCAGCAGCAGCTATTGACAAGTTGCGAAATGCTGTAGCAGGGCTGAGATATGGAAGCGGAGAGAAAGAGAGAGCTCATCAAGCGAGCGCAATCCTCAGGAAGGTGAAAGTAAGGTAAGAGAGAGAAGGGAGGGAGCGACACAGCGAAAGGCAGACGGAAAAAAGAAGCTACCATTCCATTCCACAGGGGCTGTAGACTTTAAGTCAGCCATGGAGCTAACAAGTAGCCCACGCACGCGGGTCGGGAAATATGAGCTCGGGAATACTCTTGGAGAAGGCACTTTTGCCAAGGTGAAGATTGCCAAGAACAAGGAGACCGGTGAAAGCGTGGCCATCAAAGTCATCGACAAGGAGAAGATCCTCAAGCACAAAATGGTCGACCAGGTAGCGCGCCCTACCTGGCTCTCTCTCTCTCTGCTTTTCTGAAAACGGATTCCATCCTGGTATGCTTTGGATTCAAAGCGACCAAGATCAGGAGTGTTTACAGGTAGCGGGGTTTTTTTTTTGGCTGTGGATTTGGAGCAAATTTGACTATAGGACTGAAATGGCGTTTGTTTTTTGTATTTTTGGACAGATCAAACGAGAAATTTCTACAATGAAGCGGGTCAAGCACCCCAACATCGTGCAGCTTCTAGAGGTAAGCTACTGTTCTATCTGAGGGTTCTTACGTAAGCTCTTCACAGTTCGGTCCTAGAAAATGCAGTTCAACCCATGTTGCACCCTGTCATGAACCATCGTGTTTCTACAACGAAGCTGGTCAAGCACCCCCACCATGATGTTTCTCAAAGCCTATGGTGTGCAGCTTTGGGAAGTGCTGCTGGTAACTTGCGTTTGTTAAAAGAAAGACTGTGGAATCAGTTCAATCTGAAGCTTCAGAGCAACTTGGGTGTGAACTGCAGTTGATTCCCTGAGTGTTCCAACTTTGGTTTTGGGAAGGTATTTGACACGGAAGCTTTGTGTGATAATTTGCATCTGGCAGGTGATGGCAAGCAAGACAAAAATCTACATTGTTATGGAGTATGCAAAAGGTGGCGAGCTCTTTGGCAGAATTGTGAGCCAACTTCCTCCTTTGACTATCCCTTCCTTCTGATATGGGAATAGACAACAATCCATTCTTGCAGTTTGGGTTGGTGGAATGTAGTACTTTCTAATGTCATGACTCTTGATATGTGGATCATCATTTGCTGATCAGCAACAAATATTTTTATGGTGGTTGGCCAGGTTCACCAAGGACGGCTCAAAGAGGATCAAGCAAGGAAATATTTTCAACAGCTTATAGATGCTGTTGACTATTGCCATAGTCGTGGAGTGTACCACAGAGATCTCAAGGTGTGTCCTACACACAGCTCTGTTGGCATCCTTAAAGTTTGTGCAATTGAGCTTTTTTTTTTTTTTTTTGGTTTTTTTTGGTTTTGCCTTAGCAGTATGCAAGTAGTCTGCATTGCCCTCTGCACAAGCAAATGACAATTTTACCTTGCTCTCTGTCATCTCTCTGTTCTAATGTTATAAGTCTCTTGTTTTCCTCTGTTTTGACAGCCAGAGAATTTGCTCCTTGACAGTGCTGGGAATTTGAAAATTTCAGACTTTGGGCTGAGTGCCTTACCACAACAATTGAGGGTATGTATTATCTGCATTATATCAACCCCTACATGTGCATTCTGGTTGTTGGGTGTCTTTTCTTCCTCTCTTTCTTTTTGTGTCTTCTGATTGTTTGAATGTATACCCTTCAGTAGTATACCCATCCAATAATTACTGCATTTGCCCTTCTGGGGATGCCAGGTGCATTGTTTACTATTTGTACTCTCTTTGACAGTGAGGTTTGTTTGCAGGAGGATGGCCTGTTGCACACAACTTGTGGAACTCCAAATTATGTTGCCCCAGAGGTATAACTCCCAAAGCTAACACTTTGAGAGAAAGTAGGAGAGAAAATTCATGGCTCCAGATAAAAAGAGTAGGCTTGGCACTAGCCTATGTGTGCTGAAGATGCAGTATCTGGTTGTGTGCAGGTGATTGTTGATAAAGGCTATCATGGGGCAACTGCAGATCTATGGTCATGTGGTGTCATACTCTTTGTCCTTATGGCCGGCTATTTACCTTTCGATGAACCAAACCTCTTGAACTTGTATAGAAAGGTAAGAATTTTTCCACCAACTGTTACTCCTTCCCTTTACAAGCTTTTTGTTGCAGTGGCCATAGCCCTGTGCAAGAATACCTTATGACGAGAGGAATGCATGTGTCAAAATCAAGAGTGAAGAGTAGTATTCTGAGAATTCCTCTGTGATACTTGCAGATATACAGGGCAGAGTTCACTTGCCCACCCTGGTTCTCAGCAGGGGCAAAAAGACTGTTGTTCAAAGTCTTGGACCCAAATGCAAAAACAGTAAGTTTCAGCACACTCTGTTATGTCTTCAAAGCTGGAAATGTAGTGTAAGATGTGGAGAGCAGAAAACTAGGAGCATGGCATGTGTGGTAAAAGGCCTGAAATTGAGAAAAGAAAATTCAGCCTGCAGCTTATTATATATATAATGTCAGACTTTTAAAAGATAGGTGGGTGTTCTCAGATTTTAAAACTTTCTGGAACCTCGGTTTTGAACATGATTGTTTGTGGGTGTAACAGCGTTTCACTGCAGCACAGATCTACAAAAATGAATGGTTCAGGAAGGGCTACAAACCAGCACAATACAAAGAGAAGGAGTTTGTCACCCTTGAGGATATCCAAGCAGTATTTAATGGATCATCAGTAAGTCTCAAGCTCTCTCTCAGCTGTCTTTTTCTGATCTGCAAAATTGCACATCAGTGGTCAGTGCTTTTCATATTCAGAAGGGTTAGGTGGTTATTGTGATATGCTTTGCTATTGGATATAAATGGGAAGTCCTGATGTTTGGGTTTTGGAAACTTTAAATTACTCATTCATTTTCCTTTAACAAACTGCAGGAATTTCTGGTGATGGAGAATAAAGAGATGAAGCCTGCAACAATGAATGCATTTGAGCTCATCTCCCTTTCATCTGGACTGAATTTATCTGGCCTATTTGAGGAACCACAGGTATGGCTGGAAACTCCTTCAACTTCTCATTTTCAAGTGGATCAATTGTTCATTTCTCTTTAGTATATTTCACCCAGAGGTTTGTAGGCCACACTCTTCCAGTACTATTTCCAACTCCAGAATGAGTAATATGAAATTCTGACTTGGGGAAAGAGTTCCAGAATTGTAACAAGTATTATCCTGTCTGCCGCAGGATTCACAGAAGGGAGAGGTGCGCTTCACAAGCAAGAAGTCTGCTAAGGAGATAGTGAGCACCATTGAGGAAGCCGCAAGGCCCCTTGGCTTCAATGTACATGTACAAAATCATAATATAAAACTTCGAGGCGGTAAACAGGGTCGAAAGGGACAACTATCAGTCTCCACACAGGTGGGTTCTGTTTTTTTCTTGATTTCTGAGTGGTAGCAAACATAGAATCCCAGTTTGTGCACCCTTGGCCACTGGCATACCCCATCTGCCACATACCAGCGGTTTGTACAATTTATTGTTCAATCAGTTTCTCTGCTGGAGAAGTCTGACTTGTTCTTTTTGTCCTTTTGGAGTATCTAATCAGCTTTCCCTTCTGGGACTGCAGGTATTTAGAGTTGCACCATCTCTATTTATGGTTGAGATGTCGAAGGACAATGGTGACACTATTGAATACCATAATGTAAGTATCTCACTTATATGCCCTTGTTTCTTACATGAACTACTTAGTGATGTCAGAGCCAGATCTTTCCTCAAGCTGACAAGGATACTATTACTAAGCCCACCATTAAGTTGGACTGAGAAACTATGCAGTGGGTGGTGTTATTGGTTAGCATAAGACACAGCTTTTGTGACCTGAGTTAGATATGTGATTGGTTTTCTTTATTGTAGTAGCTAACCCAACTTATTCCTTGGAATTTTTGCCCTGTTGAATTTCTTTTAATTCATCTTAAACTAATCATACTCTATGGTATATGAAGGCTGATTTATTTATTTGTTGAACAATACTCAGATAGTTTTGTTTAACCAATACCCAATTAACTATGATAACTGCTGCTGCCGCTGCTGCTGCTATGTTGTGATCAATAGGCTGAGTAGTGTATTCATTGAATTGCTCTCATGGTTGCAGTTTTACAACAACTTGTCAAAGGGCCTAAAAGACATAGTCTGGAAAGCAGAAGAAGTGGACACAACATCAGTGAAGTAGAAGAATTACACAGGAGGTTCAACAAGTAAAGTTTTTGAATATTCCTCTTCTTAGGCAACAGCTGTAATACAACCAACTCTAGCTCACTTGCTTTGATGGCAAAATGTCTGCATGCTACTCAGACAATTGCTAATTTATCAAGTCTGTATCTAGTGGGCTTTTGCTTTACATAGGAGAGCAGATCTCCTTGGAGTACAGATCATTACTTCAAAAGGCGGTAGAATTTTTTTTCTTCTCCTTTTGTAGGTTTTGATTTTTTCTTGTAGGAAACAAGTGGCAAAGGCCATGATGATGATGATGTAGGGGAAAACAATCTGCTACAAAATTTTGCAGTTGTAATTGAATGTAAAATAGTTTTTTGCAGTTTCAAGTCGCATAGGCTGTTAAGTTGAGATGGTGAATGTGTGATGAAGTAATGTGCACTGTGACCTCCATTTGCAATCACATAAGTAGAGGAATTGAGTCATTGTGTAAGTAAGAATCTGCAAAATGGCAAAAACTCCAGTGCATGCACACAAAAACTACATTTCATACCTTTCCTTCACAAAAAAAAATTGGAAAACTTGTTTAGAAAATTTCAACACTTTTACTAATAAAATAAGTTTTGCAAAAGCTGTTAAGTTATTATGACCTATGTAAACTGTATTTAAGGTCAATCATTTTTGAAAAGTTTCTTCCTTAGTATCTATTAGGTAAGCTAATGATAAGTGGATGATTTATTAATTAGTTATCTACTTATGCTTAACAACAACTTCAATGTGTATTCCATATCACTGAAGTTTTGATTTAATTGGAATCCCGAATGATTGCTTTTAAGAATTATGAGGAGGAGAAGAGCACTTAAGTTTTGATTTAATTGGAATCCTGAATGAGTGCTATTAAAAATTGTGAGGAGGAGAAGAACTTGTCCAATAAGTATGATTTATTGACATCTTTTGATGTGCATTAAGTGCAATTATAAGTCACCATTGGTCAATATTTACAATTTTGAGATAATATCAAGCCCAAAATTTTGTAAAGTATCATTTTTATTGTCAAACTCAATTTTATAAAATAAAATAACGGATCAGCACTTGGGTGTTGAATGAGATAAAATACTATAGTATTAAGGGATTAGTGCTCAACCAAGGCAACAACATGGGTCCTAGTGAAGGTTGATCAAGCACCTATTGTGTTAAAAAGATATTTGAGCTATAATGGTGAGCAATGTATGAGGAGGTCCATTGACAAGCCTAGCCATAATTCTTCCATTTTCACCAAAAGTTTGCTTTGGGGCATTTGTAATGGTAGCCGTAAAATGACACATACACAATATTGTGGATGTAAGTATAATCTTTAAACATTGTGAAACTAAGTTTGAATCTCAAAATATAGACTTATATAGTGATTTTGAAATTCCCATGACAATGATTCATTAGAATTGATTTAGGGGAAACAACTTGAAATTTCATAATTTGTCCATTTGGATGACAACAATTCTAAAACATGATTCCACACCAAACCCTTTTGTATTTGTCTTTTCATATCATCACATGTGAAAATTGAATGTTTTTGTTCTTTTAACACATTTTTGAATTCAATTTAAGTCACATCACGTTGAATAACAAAAAATATATATTTGCAAAACAATTAATTAACACAAAAACAAAAAATATGAAGTGCAACATGAATATCACACAACCTACAATATGCACAAAAATTCTCATGACAAATTTGATGATATGATTTCACAAATTGTCAAAACATGATATATAAACCCAAAAAAAAATTGTCACGACAACATGAAACCATCATGAATAGACATTATTAATAAAAAATTGTCATGACATTATCAAAAAAATGAAAAATTATCATCTACTTAATAAAAAAAGATTCATACCATCATGTTGAGTAAACACAAATTGTCATGACATGATTTCTAACATCATAAATTAACATTGTGAGTATTGTTTGATCTTAAAAGATTAGAATTGCAAATTGGACACCCGCCTTACAAATATCCTTCTCACCAATTCTAAATGAGCAAATTAATAAATTAATATTTATTAATAGAAGTGAAAATTATTTCTGAAAAATCTATATAACTATGATTTATTTTTTATATTTTAGAATTCAATGAACCAATGAAAATATATCAATATTTGTACCTTATGTTGGTTTCATCTCCATTAGTAGTGTGGAGCAACTAGTGCGAAGCCCAAGTGACTAATAAAAGAAAATGACTGCTTTTAATTTGTTAATTAACGTACAATATTTTATATTGTAAAACTGAGTTTGAATCTCTAAATATGCACACATACAATGACTTTGAAAGGGCCAATATAAGAAAATGACTACTTTTGATTACTTGGCTATATGAATGGCCTCGGAAGTGGTGGTAGGCATTTAAGTAGACTCTCAATTTGTAGTGTTCAATTTTCCATGCTTATGGATGGGGATAAGGAAATAATTAATATCGTATGTTGGATGTGGTAAACATTGGGAGGGACCCAAATAGCAAGAGTGGGTAGAGACGCATTTTACAACATCTCCACTCACACCCTTAAATTGGGGGTCAATTAGGATTTGTCACATCCAAAATATAAATAAAATATCCTAAGCCTCCTCGCCCATAGGCAAGGAGAATTGGACAAAATAAAAGTTAGAGATTATTTAAATATTATCACTTGGGCCAATTGTTATGGTTGGTTAATAAAAAACAGTGACTAATATTCATTTCTTATTTATTATGCTCTTCCAAGCCTTTTCCAAGGCCATGTTTCAAGCACAATTGAGGCCAGGACATGCAAGATCTTTTAAGCCTAAACTTCTTGCTAATGGCAATGGAGCTTTTCCATCAGCTGCCGCTGCACTTGATGGAAATACTTTGATTGCCTTCTCATATTGTCAAGTCTTCACATTTCTTGCCAGCCTTCTTTTCACACAACCCATCACCCTTCATATTTCTTTTCTGTGAAATGCACAATTGTATTGTCCCTCATGTTACCATTGGAACCATTTTTGTCATCACTGGCGACGTTGGGAGTATTCTTTGATGTTTCAGCTAGAGTGGGATCCGACCTCTATGTGATGCTTGAATTCAGAATACCTCCAACTGCTTGCAGAATCATAGTGCAACAAATGACAATAGGTTATTGCAATAAAGCATCATTCCCACTGGCATGGCCATGCATGAAGCCTCGCAAAATCTGTGGTATCTGTTGGCATTGCTTGCAAAAAAGAAGGGGCTCCTGATGTCTCCTCTCAAACCTGACACAATAGCTGAATTGAAAACTGTAACACTGGAAGAGCAGTTTTTGAGGGAAGGCAATGCCAAGAAAGCAGAGAAGTTATGCAGGAGGAGGAGATAGAGTTGCAGATTGCCAGCATGCTCTGTTTGTGCTTGCAATATGTCTGACCCGCCCAAACACTCAGAATGCCATCATCTAGAGAACAGGCAGAAACTATTTAGGATGAACAATCATCACAGAAGTTTCTTGTACCTAAAACCAAAATCAAAGTAGGTTCACTGACATGATGAAACAGCCAGCAAGCATTATGATATGATGCAGCCAGCAGCCCTTCTTCACCACCTCTGCAAAATGTCAGACACAACAATATTTTGTTGTAACATTTTGTTGCCAAGAAAAGAACACAAAAAAACTTTTACTCCAAATATGGGGTAATGGGATAACACTGTTTGGGCTTTTGCCTTTTCCCCATCTCTCTCCACAAACCTACCCTTGAGTTGAGGGGCACCATGAAGCAACACTGGACCATAAGCTTTGCATCACAAAAACCCATTTCATCATAACCTTGTAAAATGAGCAGAAGATGAGGAGGAGATGAGTTTTTCCTGCAAACCCTAATGGAAGCAGTCAATTGCAGAAGATGAGCATTTGGGACAATCTATCTAGTGAAGGGAAATGGTGCTTCCACCACCAGGTGGTTTTCTAATTCCACCAATAAAATCTCGAGCCACGGGCTTGTCATCAGAGAAGATATCACTGCCAGAAAGTTCCTTGAGTTTTGCCTGACTGAGATGATGGTGATGGAGATTCTTGTGCGATGATGATGATGATGCTAGTACAGAAGCAGCATCAGCATTCTCTTTTTCACTGAAGATGTCATGTCCCCAAAGCTCTGCGTTCTTATGATCATGCGACTTTCGAGCAACAACAGAAGAATCAGTCTCATCTTTGGGACCAAAAGAGATTTGGCATTTACCACCTGCAGGATTGGAGACTTTTACAGACGTATGGACATTTCGAGGAGCTGCTGCTGCTTCAGGTGGTGGTGCTCCTCCTCCTTCCCTTTTGAACTCTAAAGAAGCTCGAGATGGTTTGGGTATCTCTGGAGATGGAGGAGGACCAAAAATATTGCTACCCACCAATTCTTTCGCTTTGGCATTGGAGTTCACTCGGCGCCCTGCAAGATCATCTGTGGTCTGCACTGTTCCACTCAGCTCTTTCTGTTTTGCGCCTTCTGGAACCGTATAAACTGCCTTCTTGGGTGATGCACAATTCTCCCCACCAAAGGAGATCTGGCTGACACCAGCAGCAGCTGCCTGATGATGAGAGTATCGCACACTTGTTCTGTTGTCTAGCACTGGTGTTGTACCATTGCCAGGCTCACCATCACCACCATGACCATGACATCCAGCAGCAGGAAAAATACCACCACTCCCGTGCATTTCTCTTTTCTTGGAATCCGAACCTGGTCTTCTCTTGAGCAATGCATCAGCTTCTTCTGCTGAGATGTGTTCACCAAATATGATGCTGCTGATTCCCCCTGCAGGTTGCTGCAGCATGCGGATGCTGGGATCGGCCGCAGCAGACAAACAGGAGGCATTGTTGTTGTTGCTATCAGAAATACTTACTACTGGGGCTGCTGCAGGGCGAGCCTCTGACCAACTGAAGAGGTCGAATGTCGTCGCTCCTCCTACTGTTGGTGTTGCTCCTCTCCTGCTGCTTGGCGTCATCCCATTTGCAACAGAAGACATGATCACAGCTTCCACCTGCACTTGCTTTTTCTTTTTCTCTTTCTCTTATGTTCTGCTCTCTTTATGTTTCTTTTTCTCTTCTGTTCTTTTCCCGTCTCTTCTCTTCTCTTTTGCTTGAAGAATGTGTTTTTGAGAGTGCAAGCCAAGAAATGGCTTTGGACAATTCCTTACTCCAAGGTCAAGGCAAATGTGGCTTTCTCTCGTTGCCTTGGGGTGATCACTTCGTCAGCAGTGGGTATCTTTGGAATCACAAACTGTACAGATTGCTTCCGATCTTCAAATGCGGAAAAAAAAAAGAGACCCACAGCAGCAGAAGCAGGAAAACAATTCTGTGCCAGAGATGGAACCCAAACAGCTTGCTTACTTCTCGGCCGAGGACTCGCGACAACACAACAACAACAACAACAACAAGAGAAGCGCACGAAACGGCAACTGCAGCAAAGCAAAAGCAAACCGTCGTCAGGCCCAGTGTGCGCTTGCCCGGGACATTCCACAACATTCCAACGTCGGCGACGTTATGCATGAGAGAAATTTCAGTTATTCTGTCGTCCCAGATAGATGCCAACCTACCTACATAACATTCCAAGCCATAATTAATCATCGACTGGAATTCTACCAGACTTTTATGTCAAATCCTCTGTTTTAAAACAAATTCGGAATAATCATAATAATATGAACTCAGCATTCCATACACGTGATAGGTGATGTTATGAATTGGAATTCAGTTTTTTCTTTTTCTTTTTTTTTCTGTCCATGATGCCGGATTACATTTCCATTCCATAATAATCATCAATGGGAATTATACTGGACTTTATGTCAAATCTTGTGTTTTTTTAATAAAATTCTAATAATAATAATAATAACTCAAAACTTTTGAAGTGTTTTTACTTTCTTTTTAAATAAAAAGCTGTGTACCATACCTGCCATGAAGGTTCCATCTTCTAGGACATTCCACACAAATGATAGCTGACATTATGCGTTGGAATTCTCTCTTTTTTGGGTCCACAATTCCACACCAAAATATTCATCAACTGAAATTCTACCAGACATTATGTCAAATCCTATAATTTCTTTTACAAATGTCAAATAATAATAACTCAAAACTTTTTTAAAATCTAACTTTCTTTTTAATTAAAAACTATTTAACATACATGCTACAGAGGTTTGGTCTTCCAAGACATTCCACACAAGCAACAGGTGATGTTATGCATTGGAATTCAGTTTTTGTTTTTCTGTCCAATTCTCAGAATTATTTATTTATTTATTTATTATGGCTCGTTGTAGAGTCTCATAGAAAATGCTAGCAAACAGGTATCCACAATGCTTTCATTATTTTATTTTATTTTCAGAAATATACCTACAATTTTCTTAGAAATTACAAAATCATGTACTCGTTGTCTCTTACAGGCAGTGTTTATTTTTGGGCGAAATTTCGCCAGATTTCGATCTGAAAAATATGATTTCAACCTATA
>Ga0209208_10005320_pt1 | contig 17963 bp, 17 predicted proteins | sample S1TSphfallax_3_FD_187694 | JGI IMG/M metagenome (GOLD analysis project Ga0209208, IMG submission 187694) | Host-associated microbial communities from peat moss isolated from Minnesota, USA - S1T2_Fd - Sphagnum fallax MG (SPAdes) (version 2) | ecosystem: Host-associated > Plants > Peat moss >... | reverse complement strand
TCTAATCAAGAATCATCATTTTTTATTTAGTTCATAAATCTAGATACAACTTTCCAAATATGTGCATTAGACCATCATCATCATGGAATAGTGACCAAAAGATAAGGAGACAATGATATAATGACATGGAAATGGTAATAAACAAAGATTGCAAAAATTTGAATCTCAAAGCCAAGACCACTAATGACAATAAAAAATGCATACTTGGATTTTGGTAACAACACTTGGATATTGCATTGATTCACTTGATTTCCTTAGCAAAAAATAATGTGCAAAAGCAAAGAAGACAAATGATGAAAGTGCTACAATATTTAAAGTATATTAAGAAAAAGAAATGCTGAAAAATGATGAAAAAAATCCTCTATTTAAAAAAGTAGATGAAAGATCTATTTCTAAACCTTTAAACTCTTTTCCTATAACATAAAGGGTGAAACTTTTTCTTTACATTCACCCTAATTCACACCCATTACAATTGAACACAAAAGATAGAAAATTCTTTATACTTGGCCTTAATTCACATTCATTATAAGCAAACACTAAAGACATTACAGTTTTCACATTATCAAATCAACATTGTGTTATTAATTGATCATGTCCACACATAGGTAGATGTTGTCATCGCTAACCTCATTTGAGTTGATTTAGTTTCATGGGCTGTTTTTTTTTGGAGTTGTGACAACAATTGCAACTTAGAAAAGAATGGTTATCATGATCGGTTTTCAACATACATGTTTATCTTTCTAGTTGTGGAGGTTTTTGAATGTTTACACCAATAGGTGGAAGAGTTTCTTCATCCATATGCCACCATGACATGGGGAGCGAAAGACGCTAGAAGCCCTCTTCTCTTAGTTTTGCATACATTTTATAGACAGAAGGTGTAAGTGACATTACAATGTGCACATGTGGTCTCTATTTTGACATGCATTGTTGCGATAGGTGAAAGTTCTTCTAGGCTAGGTGGTCTCTATTTTGACAGTGTTGTTACTATAGGTGAAGGTTCTTCTAGGCTAGGCATCATTTCAGGAGGTTCCTTCCCTTTCCTTATTTGATATGCTTCTTGCAACATGAGGATGTTTGGGAACTTGATGTTCTCTTTGTGGTTCGCCTTCTTAGATGGTTCTTTTGTCTTCTTGGCCATGGGTCCTTCCCTTTTGTTCTTTGTTTTCCCCCTTTTTGGGTGCTTTGATTTATTTATGATTGGCAGGGTTCATCATCTAAGGATATAATACCAGGATGTAGAAAGAAACACAAAGCCAAACACAATACTTACCGCACAAGACGCTTTTCTTTCTCAAAACACCGACCTCACAAGATTCAAATAGGTACCAAGCTTGAAGTGGTATTGTCGTGGACTGTGTTGTGATGAACAAACGAAACCGGCCATACCCATACCCAACGAGCTTCGAGATCCACAGACTTCCTCATCCTGATAAACCCTAGTTCTCGCAAAACCCTAATCTGCCGTAAAGCAAGCAGAATGGGCAAACGTGATTTGTGTTCTGTTGTCCGTCCGTGGAGGAGGATCCGGAAATGGATTGCTTGGTTGTTTTTGCTTTGAATTGCATGGGGTTTTTCGTAAAGAAGGTTGAAGCAAGACGAATGACGCAGTTTCTGCTGCTGCGGGAGTGATTGTGATGCGTCTCTGCCCTTGATCTCTGATCGATCCATTGAAGCTCAACTATCGGGTTGCATAACAACATCTCACATGGACAATCACTGGAAATTTGCAAGCGAGTCATGAGCCCTAAAGCATCAGGTAATCGCTAGGATTTTGCTGTTATGATGAGGATCGAGAAACTCGGATTGGGTAGTAGGGATCTGCAGTAAGTTCTCTCATGGCAGGATGGCTCTGGATTACGAAGAAGAGGGGTTTTGTGCTCTCAGCTGGGCAGGCTCTTATCCATCTGAGTAGAGGAAGGCAGGCGATGGAATGGGCCATTAGCTCAACCTCAGATACAAGAACAGGCAGTTGGGTTTTCTCAGAACAAGTAGTCAGCAACAATTGTTATGCGTTGCTGAAGGAGCTGGTACATCAAGCTTGTATAGTGCCAGAGCTGCTGGCAAAAGAGGCTGTAGGTATTGGAGATGAAGACAAGTTTTCCGAGGCTCAGAGAAGAAGATGTATGGAGTTAGGGTTAGTTGCAGGGATGAGCAAATCGTGGAGAGAAAGACTGTGGAGCAATCAAATAGTCAAGATGCTGGAGCCTCATGCAACTGGAGTGAAGGAGCATGCTGCAACTGATGCTGTGAAGAGTAGTAGTAGGCATATCACTCCATTTGGTGTGGAAGGGTCCAGAAGAAGCTTTCATGTCGGTGGGAAATGTTCATCCAGGAAGAGAGCTGAAGCAATTGTCCAGCCAAATGCAGGATTGGAACACAGGTCCAGGTATCATAATAAGAGCCGGATTGCAGAGAAGCAGAAACAGGACATTAAGCTAATCTGCAACATACTCAGGGGAAAAAGCAAGTGGGGTGCAAGCACAGCCAAGCGTCTGAAAGCTTCCAATGTAGAGGTGAAGCCGTACCACGTCTGCGAAGTTTTGCGACTCCATCCCGTGCCAGTTGATCGTGCATTCAAATTCTTCAATTGGGCAAGGCGGCAGAGAAGATGCAAGAAGGGTAAGTTTATCTATACAAAGATGATCAAGATTTTAGGAGATGCAGGGAAGTTTGATATGATATGGCCCTTGTTGGATGACATGAGAAAAGAGCGGCGTGAAATCGATCCGTCTCTGTTTCTTGGAATTATCAGAAGCTATGTTGCATTGAAGAAGATTGATGAGGCAATTGTGGCCTTCAATGCAATGGAGAAATATGGGTGCAAGCCTACCACTCTGTCCTTCAACTGCATGATTGACATGTTAATTACAGCTGGAGATCATGAGTGTGCTGAATCTTTATTCAAGAAAATGGAGTACAGGATGTGTATTCCAGACATTGTGACATATAGCATGTTGATAGATAGCCGGGGAAAGATGGGGCAGTTAAATGCGGCATGCCAGCTTTTTCATGAGATGCAAAAAAGAGGCTGCAGGCCAAATGTTGTGACCTACTCTAGCCTCATCAGCAACCTGGGGAAGGCTGGCAAATTGAAGGAAGCATGTGATCTTTTCCAGGACATGAGAACTCATGGCTGCATTCCTAACAATGTGACCTACAATGGCTTGATCAGCAGTCTTGGTCAGGCTGGTCTAGCGACGCTTGCATATGAATATTATCAGGAGATGTTAACACTGGGTTTTGTGCCAGATCTCTTCACCTATGCTGTTGTTATTATCAGTTTGATAAAGTTAGGCAGAATTGATGAAGTTCGCAGCTTGTGCAAGATAGCAATGGCCAAAAGCCGGTTTTCTGATTTTGATATCCTGAAATCTGTGCTGGGAAGCTTGTGTAAGAGTGGTGAGTGGAAGGCAGCTTTGCAGTTTGTTGAAGAGGTTGTCAGAGGAGGACATAGCCTGACTGCAGGTGCTTACAATGTAATGATCCATTCTTTATCAAGGGCTGGGAACATGGAGAAAGCATTTGAGCTCTTTGAAGAAATGATCCATAACAAGGTTGCTAGCCCTGATTTAGTAGCCTGCAATGCAATCGTCAATGGCTTGGTGAAGGATGGCAACCTTGACACTGCCTGCAAGGTCCTGGATGCCATGACTGAACAGGGTATCACACCTGATAGCTACACTTTCATAAATTACATCAACCTGTTGTGCAAGGCTGACCGATTTGATGATGCATATCAAGTGAGTTCAAGCGTCTGCTTCCTCCTTCTTGATATCTGGGTTTCCACCTTAGGGTCAAAGGTCGAAATTTGACATATGAGAGGGTTTGGGTTCCCACTCAATGTAACCTTTTTTTTCTGTATTGTTCTTGAAGTTGGTGTCCAGGGAGACAGGTTGCTTGAGAGGGGATTGGAGTTTTCTTAAACAGCTTCTGGATGTGCAGATAGTTCAACAGGAAGTGGTGAAGAAGGGATGCCCTCCAAATACACAGGTGTACAATGTGCTGATAGACAACCTTGGAAAGGCAGGGAAAGTGGAGGAGGCGTTGAAAGCTTTTGACAGAATGAGGGAGCAGGGCTTCTCCCCTGACACAGTCACCTTCAATATTGTCATCAGTATTCTGGGTGGGATTGGCAAAGTGGATGCAGCATACCAACTCTTCCAGGAAATGAAAGAGAAGGCATGTCAACCAACTCTGTTCTCATACAATATCATGATTGGCAATCTTGTTCGGGCAGGCCGAGCAAATGCAGGCACCAAGCTTTTCCAAGAAATGTTGGAAAATCAAGTCAGTCCAAATGACATCACCCTCAAACTTCTTCTTCAGGCACATGAGGAGACTGTAGAAGGCTATGGGGAACTTGTGGATATGTGCAGGGAAATGCTGCCTCTGGATTGTCCCACGAGCTCCACATAGAATACTTTGGTTATCCAGAGCATTCCAGTAACCTGATTCTGGCATTCTGGCACCTGAAACAGTGGTGGCAATGATGAAATGCTTTGGAATCGGTCAACCTCCTATTTCACAGCACAAGCTGTGCTAGCTACAAAGACATGCCACTTCCTTCTGAATAGACTTTTGCAGAAGCTTCAAAAACTGAGGTGGGGTTCTTTCAAACTTTTGAGACTGTTGATTGCTGGAACTCTGTAACCCCTCAACCTGACCCAAATACTGGTATGAACTCTCTGTTGACCATGCTGTGGTTTCTCTCAAATCTGTGGCCTCAAAGAGGCAACATGTCCCTATCAATCTTATAGCCCTGTGTTCAATCATGCTTTCACTGTAGCCTGTAGTCTGTACTCTTAAGCCCATGCTTGTCACTGCCAATATCCTTGTGCCCAGAGTTGAATGGAGCAAGAAAAATTTCATGAAGAGTAATTGAGAGGTGCAGGAGGCATTGGAATTGTGGTCACCCCCTCAGTCAGAGATCCACTCCATTGGAATTCAGAACCCCTTATAAACCAAATCATAGGTTGGTGTTTACACACTTGTGACTCTTTTAGTCATGTGTTGCAAATCTACATACCGTCTGAGCTGTCATGTGTTTCAATCACACAAAGATGTTCTGAATACTGGGTTTTGGTGGTTGTTGAAGCAGGATCAGAAATCAATATTTGAATATGGGTGTTCTTGACAACTTGTGCTTCGTCAATTGAGCATATCAAGGAGCCTCTGTGTCCTTCCCCAACCCCTGATTTTCCCTCATGATGTGAAGCAATCATTGGATTCTGAGTACTGTTAGAATTCCGAATTCCAGGGATGCCTTTCAAGTAGGACTGGATGCACCAATTAAGTTGCTGTGGATTCTGTTATGGAGCCAATTGAATTTATGCAGCAACTGAATGTGTGATTTGAGAAAGCTGTCACTGAAGAAGTTAGGCAGTCAACTCCAAGATCCACGATGACACTTACTGTTGAGATGTAAGATCATATTTATAGTACAAGAGCTTCATTTTTCAATTGTCTTCACTATCATCATGGTACCTCCAACTTTTGTTGCTGCATTAGACTCAAAAATGTCTACTTCACGCTCAGATTATCCAATCTGTATACAGGTGTTGTGCTGCCACTCCACTGTAATCTGATTTACTTGCAAGAGCTATGATCTGCTCCACTCAAGAGTTCTTGATTAAATTGTGGGAACAAATTAATTGATCCTCCTCTATGAAAAAGTTATTACACACTACTAGATGTTCTCACTCTTGGCTATCATGTTGGATGCACCCCCTGGCTTGCCATAAGGAGCTGGGAGTCAGTCTGACACCTCACACAAGATAATGGGCAGGGGGCATGAGCATTGCTTGCATAGTACAAATTTTTTCAGTAAATACTAAATACCTGACACTCTTGAAGTGTTTTGTTCACAAGCAACAACACCAAACTGTGCTCTTCAACATTAAGTTTTGCAAATATGTGGAGGGTAATGCTCAAGGAGTCAGGCACATGACACACTTTTGTTTTGGTTTTAGTATGCAAGGTGGTTGTGAAGGTCCAAAAGTACTTTTATTCTTTTGACTTACATGGGTGAGCCACATGGAGAGAATTCTAGAAGCAACCTTTTGTTTTTGTTAGTTTGGAAGGTGGTTCTGGAGGTTCAGAAAGGGTTTGATTCTTTTCACTTGCACTGCTTGGTCACATGGACAGAACACAAGAGATAAACTTTTTGTTTTGATTTAGTTTGCAAAAGTGGTTGTGGAGGTCCAAAGAAGCTCTATTATTTTCATTTGCAGAGGTGGCTCACATGTACAGAAAACTAGGCCAGACTGAAAACTTCCTCAGGGAAAAGAAGATTAAATGCTAGTTTTAAGCAAGTTGTCTTTGGGAAAAATGTAAATTCCCCATGGAACAAAATGAAATTCCTAGGGAACAAAAAAGTTCCCCTTAAAAAAAGAAATATTTCAAAAAATAACTTTCATAAGGAATAAGAAAAGTTCTTCGCTGAAAAAGACAACTTCCTTGGGGAACAATAAATTTTCCCTAATGAAAGGCCCAAGTTTTTTGAGGAAAAGGGCACCTTTTTCAAGAAGCAATGAACTTCCCCTATTGAAAGGCCCAAGTTCTTCAAAGAAACATATGTTTCAAATATTTTTTACAACCATAACTATCTCATTTTTCTTTTTATATAGGCTTTTGACCTATCATTAGAAAGGTCTCGAGGAGAACTGAAACTTTGTTTTTGAAAATACTTTGATCAGGATTCATATGAAAAAGTTATAATCACACAAAATTTTGAAAGCATTTATTCCCAAGGGAGCATCTTAGGCCCCCTTCTCCTTGGGGAACATGGTTACCAAGTATACGGCAAAAATTTAACAAGACAATATTAAGACATTTGCTTAGTTTTGAATCTTGATTTTCAAAATATTTTTAGAGAGAAAAGATTAAGATTTAATTTTTGATCGTAAATGCAAGTTAAAAGTCATTACACACACATGGATAGACTTAAAGAGTTGTGTGGAGAAAAATATCTAGTTTTAGAATTCTATTGTCTTGTGAACCATAAATTTTTACATTTTCAATTCAGATTTTTGCAGTTTGGTATTACAAATGTTTGATATTTTCAATTTTGAGTAAAGAAAGCATTAACATATTGGTGAGGAAACAATGAGTAAACTTTGAAACTATTGTGTTTTTAAAACTGTAATAATGAAGATATGATCACAAATTCTAATTCTAATTCTAATTCCTTATTCCCTACGGAACATGGTTGCTCCTGGAAACAATTTAAGCCCCTTCTCCTTAAGGGACATGAAAAACTCCTTAGGGTGAACCATGTGCCTAGGGGAATAAGGGCTTAAGTTGCTCAAGGGATCAACAATGTTCCCCAAGGAACAAACATGTTCAAAATTTAGTATGATTGCAATTTTTTCATATGAATTTTGATTAAAGCACTTTCAACTACAAAGTTGTAACTCTCTTTGAGACTTTTCCATAATAGGTCGCAAGCTTATGTACATAAGAATATGAGGATTATGACTAGAGAACAACCATGTTGCCATAGGGCGTAAGGGGCTTAAGTTGCCCCCAAGGAATAATCATGTCCTCAAGGAAAAAAACCTAAGTTGTCCCATGGAAAAACTTAAGCCCCTTTTCCCCTTGGGAACATGGTTGCTCCCTAGTGCAACTTAAGCCTTTACTCTTTCAAAAACATGGTTCATACAGAGCGTAATTCTTTTCAAAAAAATTATTATCGGGCAACTAACTTAAAAAAATTGCCCAAGGACAATTAATTTCATTCATTTAATTTATGGAATAAAAAAAGAATTCAAAAAAAGTTCAAACCTAGAACCTTTGGGTTGCAAAAGGGGATTTTAACCATGACATTAATTATTTTCCTTTGAAAATAACATAAGAAAAAATAAATTTCAAGCATTCATCGTTATGCAGGTACAGTAAAGAAAAATCTGAATTGTTTTTTTTTGTTGTTGTTGTTGGGCACTATATTGTATTGTATTATAATTGTAGCCCAGTCCCGCATTTAACTTGCTGCTACTGTTTATAGTGTTTGCTAGCCAAAAATGGTGATGAACTTTTTTGGGAAGACAAATTTAATTCAGCCAATGGGAAGGCCCAAGCATGCACTCAAGGTGCCTTGTTTTTTTTTCATTTCAGGTTGGGTGGGGGGGGTGGGAAGGATTTTTTTCATTTTTCCCTGGTTCCAATGTGTTCACACTATGTTCCCCAAGTTCCCAATGTGTTCTGCAACATGTTCTCCATAACACCTCACTTTTATCCCATATGCTTTGGCAAATGTTGTCCTCATTTCACATGGGTCAAAGGGGACGAACCATGCAAATAAAAATAGAACCATTAATTGGATATTCTCCATAATTTCTTTTTTTTTGAGCTATGGGCCAATCAAATTGGCTCGTTGCAAAAAAAAAAAGTAAAATTGAAATTGGAAGGCACCTCGCCTAAATAATTTGAGAAGTGATTCATTAATGATTGAATACAGATGGGAATTCACTAAAAGCATAAGGAAAAACTCAACTACATGTGGATCTAAGACAAACTCTGTTATTCAAAAAGTTGATTTATAGAATGGAGAAAACTGGAAGAATTATTCATCATTGTATACAACATAAGATTTTTAATCACATAAATTACAATTACATATCTTTTTTATTTATTCGACATGTTTGACACTATCTACACAAAAACCCAAAAAAGAAAAATAATTCTTGAGAAAAAGAAAAAGAAAAAGAAACAAGAATTTGGAGCTTTTCTCTGAAGGGTGCATAAACCCTAACTTTTATGTATACAATTTCAAGCATCCAACCTCCTCCTCCTCACCGGATTCCATCGTCGAGGGAGAGACATTCTGAGATCGTCGCGACAGGCAGCAGTCGATCGAAGCTCCTTGGTAATGCTACTGTTTTTTCTGCTTGTTTTTCCTTTTTTCCTTCGTCTTCTTGTCGATTTATTTCTAAACCTAATCCTGTTTTGGGTTCGGGTTTGTTTGTGGGATTTTTGTTTTGTGCATCTTGCGCTTGGTTGAGAGTTTGTTTGTGTATCTGCAACTGAAAATCGATAAGGATCTTCTTTTTGTAATTGGTGTTTTGTTGTTTTTCTGGAGAAAATTTGGCCTATTTTTCCTTCCAAACTTTTTGGAAAGAAGGAATTTCATGGAGTACATACATTCTGGAGGGATACCAGAGATTGGTTTCATCTCTTTGAAGATCTAAGTTTCTGAAAATTCTAGAAAACAGTTCCAAGGGATCATGTGGCCTTTAATGTGTAGAGATTTATTTCATTTTCTAGAGAAGCAGAAAAAGAAGAATTGAATGTGTAATTTCATTTATTTATTTTGGGTTTCATTTGAGTACCCAAGCTCTGGCTGCAATTTTGGGGTCAAGAGGAAGATGCACTCTGCTTCAGGCTTCTGTTCATAGAAGCTAGGTGGTAAAATTCGAGAAAGAGACAGTTTGTTTATTCTTGTTGTGTTTCAACATGTGTGATATGGTTGAAGGAGTTCAAGGTGTTTTCTCAAAGCTTGCAAAGAGGTGGGACAACTGGCAGAAAGAAGCAGGAAGAGAAATGACATATGGAATTGAGAGAGGTGTAACCCTAATCTGATGGCTCAGCAGGTGATGAGGAGGAGCGCTTATGGGCTTCATCTGCTCCCCATAACAGCAATTCACCTTGCATGAGGCAAGCTTTGGAGGAGTGTGTTCTTTCTCTTTGGGTTGGGTGATGGGGAACACCAGCGGTCGAGAGGGGCAGGTGGTACCAGGAGCAGAAGGAGCAGAAGGAGCAGCAGGTGCAGGAGGAGGAGCAGGACATGGGAATCAGGGAGGGAATGCAAACAGGCTGCCACAGTACCCTGTCCCTCCCTATGGTCACCACCACCACCATCCCACCACCATGCGAGATCCGATCCGAATGGCTCATGCTGCATCTGCAGACTCCATGGGCAATAGCCCATCTGACAGCCCTGGGAGTGCTGCTCGATCTCCTCTTATGTTCACACCCCAGGTAATGCCATCTTTGCCTCATTACCTCCTTCACTTTGGAACCTATGCAACCATGCTCCACTCTGACAAAATATTACTTTGAACTGACTGCTACCATCACTGTGTGTGGCAGCTCTGGTAAGCTGTTTGCTGGAATCTAGTACACAAGTTCAGGGTTGTCTGTTTTGAATGCTAATTTCTGTGATGATGATTAGGGTTCAGTAATTAGGTGGATCTGAATTTTTTGAGAACCAGCTAGGTTTTTACTCAAAGTTTATGAATAACAGCAATAGCTATGGATTCTGAAGGCTGATGCTGGATTGCACCATGAATTTTATCACTGCTGAGTCTTATGCTCAAAAAATGTAGTTCTGGCCACATGCACCTCTGAGGTGCACCTCACAAGCACCCAAGTCTCAACTGCATTTGTTAGACTTGGCTCAGGTATTGTGGAAGGTGAGGGTGCAGCTGATTCAGTGCTATGCACCATATTGACAACCTGAAAATTTTGAGTGGAACTCCTAAAAACTATGCAGGTACCCATGGTTCCAATTGCCAAGCCAGATGAGATGGGATTGAGGGGTTACCAACAAGCACAGGCCCTTTACCAACAACCAGATTTATACAGTGAGCCTGAACGGGGGGTGCCCACCATGATTTTGTGGAACCATGGGGGCAGCAGTGTCTCAGTTTTAGGCTCCTGGGACAATTGGTCCAAAAGGTACATCTTGTCCCCTGTAGCATCATCAACTTTCTTTCATCAGTTGACATGATTCACTCATGAGTACTTATACAATGGTTGTCAGATTGCCTTTCTGTTTCCTGAGCATCTGAGTATGGATTTGGTTTGGGGCAGGCAAGCACTCCAAAGGTCTGGGAGAGATTTCACCTTGATAAAGGTCCTCCCTTCAGGTGTCTATCAGTTTAAGTTTTGTGTTGATGGCCAGTGGACGTATTCACCAGACCTGCCTGCAGTTTCAGATGATACCAACAATGTTAACAACATACTGGATGTGCAAGTGAGTTTTCATTGCCAATGTCTTTGGAACAAGGCAACTACACTAGGCTTGATATCAGCCTTGGGAATTGAAAAGGAAAAAAAGAGGTGCATTTCCTGTGCTGTTTGCTTGTACCCCTCTGACAACTATAGAAAACTATCAAATTTAAGGATGAACTCCACTTTGCAATTGGCAATGAAGGAATCCTGGGTTCTCTCTCTCATGCAAACTAGTCTGTTGCAGGACTATGTTCCAGAAAATCTGGACAGTGTTGCAGGTTTTGAACCACCAAGGTCACCAGAATCCTCCTACAATGACCCAATGCCTGGACCTGAGGAGTACGCAAAAGAACCCCCTGCAGTGCCACCTCACCTACACTTGACACTGCTAAACGTGCCCCAGGTTATGGAGACAGCTGGTTCCTTACCTCGGCCACAACATGTGATTCTGAACCACTTGTATGTTGAAAAAGGTAAACCCTCTCGCACAGTTCTTGTGTTAGGTACAACAAATCGGTTTCGTTCAAAGTATGTCACCACTGTATTATACAAGCCCCTGATGTTGTGAACTTATGAAGGTTAGTGGGTGATGTAGCTCTGGTGGCATGGAATGCGGCTGTATTCTGACACCATATTATGTGTTAGCCTCATGGGCAAAACACTAATCTAGCAAATCAGGTTTGAGCAAAGCTGACTCCTGTGGGGGTACACTAGCAACTTGTGGCATAAGATGAGCATGAAAGTTTGAGCCCTGTATTGTGTCTCTGTTTAGTGTGGAAATAGGCAGATATGTCACTAATTATGGTGAAGATTGATCTGAGTTGCCTGGCTCATCTAGGCAGGCCTGGGAGTTTGCCTTGAGGGGCTTATAGTTCTTTACTGTTGAACCTCAATGTTAGCAGCGAAATAAGATGTGCTTGGTTCACATTGAAACAAGAATGCCTGTCTTTTGCCAATCAGCTCACACATCTCCATGCGGCTGTGCACTGTTTCTTCAATCCACACATCATGTTGCAAGCCTCTTGAAAGTATGACAGAGGAAGAGAGTGGGCATCTGTTGAATTGTGCACAAAGTTGGTATTTTTTAGAAAGTTTCAGAAGCTATTTGCATACGGAAGTGAAAGCTGGGATGAAGTTGGGTCTATAGTTTGATGGCGCATGGACAGTGAGGTTCAAGCGAGAGTGATGAACTATAATGTGAAACAATTGACAAGTCTTGCACACAGAAGAAGGATGACAAAATTGAAGTGGATCGTTGGTCTCTATACCCTTCAAGTATGCAATGGGTGAAGGATCCAATTGAGAACTTAAACATCAAAAATCAGGTATTTGATTTTTTTAAAGAACCATAGTAATGAAGCTTAAGAAACCACCCTGATATCAAGCAGGGGGTGTTGTGCAGTTTCTAGTACCCACCCCACACGGGTTCAAATTTCAAGCTAGCAAGAGTTAAAATATAGGAACTATTCTGGGAAGTTCCAAAAAGAATGAACTGAGAACTCTCCAAGTTCCAAGTAACTTATTGGTGAAGAACAACATTCTTTCAAACTGGGGGACCACATGAAAACAAACAACATTCTTTTTCATCAAAGAACTGCTGGGTCTGGGGTTTGAAAAACCTCAAAGAACCGGAGGTTCTTCAGCCTGCTCTTCAGTTTTTTAGGAATAGATTTCAGAATTGAGGTTATCTACCATAAGCGGCTATTTGAAAATGCTGAGGACCGGAGGGTGACTGGATGTATATACCCGGTTGATAACCGGAACGCACTGCGATTTCCCCAGGTTCCGACACTGAGTTTCAGACTTTTTTCTGAGTCACGTTGGGTAAATCCTCCCATCCAATCCCACGCAGCAAGCCTCTGTCAAGTGTCGGTTGCCATTGTATATGGGTTTATTCAACAGGAAGCAAAATTGTGCTGGGATGATCGAGAGAGAGAGAGAGAGAGAGAGAGAGAGAGAGTTTTGATCTCATGAGATAATGTGCAAAGATTGTCAGAAGAAAACTATCTAGAATTAATCAAAACTTGTGTGTGTTTTTGCAATTGTGGTTGTTGTATTGAGTGAGTAGGAGGAGGTACTTCTGGAAGTAATTTAATTTTGAGCTGGCACCCAATTCCCAATTGTTGTTGTTCAAGTTGGTGGGTTTCCGCGCGTTGCAAAGAAGGTGAGTTCTTTTTAGGTTGGAGTTTTTTTTTCCTGTTTTTTGGTGTTGCAGTCATGGAGATCAAGAGCCTGGCTGTGAAACCTCATTGTTGATGTACCCATTGTTTTGTGTTTCTTTTCTGGGTTGTTGGTGATCATCATGGTTTGTTTTTCCTTGTGTACTACTAATGGGTGTTGGTAATTCCAAGAAGTTCTTGTGGGTGTTTCTTTTTTTGTTCCGTTTACTGCTACAGTCATCCGTTTGATTTTTATTCTTATATTTTAAAATCTTTTTGCTTGGGATTGTGAATCAGATGTCAGATAATTTGATATTTTTGGGTTCGTAACTTCAGCAGGAAAATTTCATGTTGCAGCTGGAAAATTGATGCTTGAGTCCATGAGGAATGAAGAGACAGAATACTCTCAAGATCCATCAGTAGAGAACATGTTGTTTTTCTTCTTCTGCTTCTTCTTCTCCAGAAATTCACTTGCACGCATATTATAGATGCACGGGCAACTGGCAGACGGAAGCTACATTTTGTGTAGAAAATCTATCGAGGATAGTTTCCCCAATTTAAGATTTATGGTGAGCTTGCTAGCTAGAAATTGGAAGATGGAGGAGCTTAGTGGAAAAAAAGCTTTGTGAAGGAATCATGGAGAGAAGGGGAGGAAAAAAAACAGTGCTCATTGAGTCTGTAGGGGTTGCAGACACCACTGCAGAGCCCTCTTAGCATTCTTAAGACCCAATGTGATGAAGAATGTTTTCTTGCAAGTCTTACAAGTTCAACTTCACTGCGGTCAGAAGATTGTGTACCCAGCATGCTGCTGCTTTTCAGTAGCGTAAATTGTTTTCACACGATTCTGATCTTGGATCCTGCATTGTCCAAAACCCAGGAACAAAGTGTTTTTGGTTCTTCATATTAAAAATGGGAAGAAGTGATGACAAACCCATGAAAGAACAGCTTCAGGCGCTCTGGGAAGAGCAAGGGGAAATGATAGTAGGAGTGCCACAAGGGGTGCGAGATCTCCTCAACTCTGCATTTGCACAAGTGCCAGTCTTGTCTTTTCCTAAACTTCCTTATGGGAAAGGTATAATCAATTATTCCCCCCTCCTCACTCACCCTCTGCTCCCCAAATCTTCCATTGAAAGCATACAACAAGAAATTCAGGATGCAAGTTCTCATGAAGAATTGTTGTCAAATCACTCCATAGATCACTCAGTCATGGGAATTTTTTAGAAGCACTACAGATGTGAAGAATGATTTGCGGACATGTTTGTGACCACTTCTGATCAAGACTTTGCTTGTGATATGCAAAAGAATAAGTCTTGACCAAAACATATTTGTGATCAAGACTTTTTTTCTTTTCCCTTTTTTGGGGGGTGTGTGTTGGTTGTGCAGTCTTGGAGATCTCTGGGGATGCATCTATTTCCGAAGCTGTGCACCTGCTTGCAGAATTCAACATATTTTCAGCTCCGGTTAGAAACCCATCAGCAAGTAGTACAGACAGCAGCTTGTCAATGCAATATATTGGCATTGTGGATTACTCCTCTATTATACTGTGGGTTCTGGAGCAGGCAGAGTTGGCTGCTGCTGCCATAGCCACAGGCTCTGCTACATTTGTTGGTGTAGGAGCTGGAGCATTGGGAGCATTGGGAGCCCTTGTTCTTGGACTCTCTGGCCCTCTTGCAGTTGCTGGGCTCACCACTTTTGCTGTCGGGGCTGCAATTGCAGGTCCAAAGATTTGAAAATCATTGGTCCATATTTGATTGATCGGGAGCTAGCTGCATTGTATGTAACTGTAAATTTTCTTTTGAGCATCCATGTCCAGTTTTCTGGTTTTCTTTGTGTGCTGGAATTTATTTTTATTTTTATTACTTTTGGACTTGTGTAAACTAGACTTGTTTGCAAGTTGGTAAATTTTCTGGTTTTGCAGGAGGTGTAGTGGCAGATGCACGTGGGGCCAAAAGTGCATCCTCAGCAGCTGATGCACTTGGCCAAGACTTTTACAAAGTTATACTTGAAAATGAGCCCTTTAAATCCACTAAGGTAAGCAAGCGGATTGCTTAACAAACTTGTGGGTTGTTGTTTGTCTTAGCAATTTCAGACAAAGTGCTTTTTGTGGTCCACAAGGGAAGTTTTGGGTATTATTGTACAGGGTTTTAGGGTTTTAGGGGTTTTACCCTTTCCCATTCCCCAGTGATGAACTCTTGACAAAGCACAGGCTACCCACAGTATTATTGTTCAATTGCTGCTGTGTTCTTCTTTTTCAGAGCAAATTTTTTCCATATGATTGGTAACTGGTTAGTATACATCTAATCTAATCTCTGTAATGTTATATAATTCTTTGTGCTCACTGATCAGCGTTTCTATTTTATGGGACGTGCTGGTGGCAAATCAACATGTAGGTATCAGAGATTACAAGATCATACAGATGGGCTCCATTTCTACCCATTCAGCAGAATGACTCCATGCTCACGGTGCTGTTGATGCTGTCTAAATTCCGGCTTCGCAGCATCCCTGTGGTTGATATTGACAACAACATTGTGGAGAATATGATCACTCAGTCTGGTGTTGTACTTGGCCTTTCCCAGTGCCGTGGTCGTGACTGGTATGACAACCTTGCAGGAAAATCACTACATCAACTGGGTCTCCCAGTCATGAAGTCCAATCAGGTAAATGCCACCAGGACCCACCTGCTTATCTCTCATTTTTTAATCGACTAAACCCTAAACCCTAAACCCATTGTGCAGAGGATAGACCTATCATGGCCTTATTGTTCTAGCCTTGATTGCACAAAGTGGGTACAAATTTTGTGACGACTGATAGAGATTGTAGAGAAAGAGGTTGTGAAATTTAACAGCAAGTTTATGGTATGACTGAAGAATAGGTGGTTTCAGTTGATGCAAGCAAGCTGGTTCTAGAAGCTTTTATACTGATGAAGGAGAAGCACATAGGGGGGCTCCCTGTGGTGGAAGGCCCTGAACAGCACCTCGTTGGAAGCATTAGTGTACGTGATGTTCACTTTCTGCTGTTGCAGCCTGAACTGTTTGCAAAACGCAAGTAAGTGCTCAATGTCTTCTTTCTCACGGCTAATTCTTAGCACTGTTTCTGAAGTATTTATTTTTGGTTTTTGTTATTGAGTTTTAGTATGTGACTGTCAATTTAGGTGTGGAAATGTAAAACACAGGAGAAAATAAAAATGGATATGGCTGATGGGTTTTTTTTGTTTTGTGTGTGTTGACATGAGCAGAGAGCTAACGGTGATGAACTTCATAAAGATGGTGACAGAGGTAGAGCCAGAGACAGGGATGTTACCACCAACTACTTGTGAGAACACAGCAGAGTTAGGCAATGTGATAGACACACTGGCAAGCAAAAAACTTCCTAGGATTCACATAGTCAACAAAAACAACCAACTTGTTGGTGTTGTCACATTGCGTGATATCATTGGATGCTTTGTGTCAGAGCCGAAGGATTACTTTGATGATTACTTTGGTGGGTTGTTCAAGGAGACTTTACTTCAAGCTGAAGATGCAGCAAATAAGAGTGAGTGAAACAAGATTTGAAGGCTTCTCAATGGGACTTTGCAGTGGCCTTGCTTAAGACTTTCTCCCAGAAGAGAATGATCAATTTGAAGGGTTCAATGGGAATTTGCAGCTTCATGACATGAAATTTTGGGAGTGTTGTTCAATCATCCTACGACTGCCCAAAAGTCACAACTTCATTCCCAACCTGAACTTTGGCAAAGAGAAACACCGAATGGAAATTTCTGTGTTTCTCCGAAGTTTGTCCTAATTGTAAGCAAGTACTTCCACCAGCTTGTCCTGATAGAAAATCAGCATTTTGCAAGCATTTATTTCTTAACCACTTAATTTCTTTAAGCCTCTGCTGGAGTTCATAGTCGATCTTTTGGTTCATTTTTTTGTGTGTGGTCCCCAGGCTATGGTAATTATTGATATTGCCATTTTGAAGTTGAAGTTGAATACAAAGGTTTGAAAAACATCTTACACCAATGTTGTATCAATATGTGTTTTCACAACCCGACACCATAATAAGCTCCATCTACAATTAGTGTTTACTTCACGTTTATGTCACTCGTGCAATTGCTTTTGCTTATAATGTTATATACAAGTCTTAAAATTAAGTTCATAATTGGATTAAATATCTAGATTGTAACAAATGTCATAGATGGATTGCATATCTAGGCTATAACATATTCCATAAATATTAGCATAATCCTTAGATTGACAATTTCAATCTAGAAAATCTTGTGATAATGAAAGGGAGTTAATTAGTTTCCATCACAATCCTTCAAGGAGCTTTGAGGGTGCCATAACTATAAATTGGTTTTGGTAAATTAGTAAATAGGGACAAAAATTGGACCAATGACACCATAACATAACCCTTGGGTATTGGGATAAACTCCTCTTTGGTACCATGTTGCAAGAAGAACATACTTTGTGTGTTTTGTTTCCTTCATCAAGTAGGTTCACACATTTTGTCCAAATCCCTAATTTTTGCTTCTTGTATCTTTGAGTAGAGGGAAAATTGCAAGATATGTAATTGTAATCTATTTCCAAACACTTCCATTAATGGTTTTCAATATGTAGCAAAAATGGTTGAGAAGGGGTAATTGTAATCTTGGAGAAATTTTGTAACATAGTTCTAATTTTTTTTTTCTACTACAATGTTTTCTTTTTGTGGGTGAAGTTTTGACAATTAGTGAAATTAAAAACTAAAAAATTTGGAAAATAAGTGATTTTTGAGGGTTTCAATTGCAAGAACATGAAGGAAAAAAGGCAAAGGGGGAGAGGGGGGGGAGGAGGTAAAACTCGCCAGATTTTTATATTTGGTTTTCAGTATGTAGCC
>Ga0209208_10005319_pt1 | contig 17969 bp, 17 predicted proteins | sample S1TSphfallax_3_FD_187694 | JGI IMG/M metagenome (GOLD analysis project Ga0209208, IMG submission 187694) | Host-associated microbial communities from peat moss isolated from Minnesota, USA - S1T2_Fd - Sphagnum fallax MG (SPAdes) (version 2) | ecosystem: Host-associated > Plants > Peat moss >... | reverse complement strand
CATCATCTGGAATTACTTGCAAGTGTAGAAGGATCTTTTCCAGAAATAAATTTAGAGAATTTGCAAACTCATTCCAATTGATTCCCTCATTCTAGCAGGACTGGAACTCATTCAAAAAACACACTGCACTCCATAGGAAAATCACCTGTATGTGAACAATGGCTACCAACCTTGAGCATGTCATCAGATATCTCCACAGTGGGAAAATTCTACATGACCACATTATCCCACCAACAGTACAAGCAAGTTAGACAGCAAATCTCATCAGAAATGCTTGAATGACAGAAAAGACTTGCAATTTCAAACCAACATCTCAGCTGAGAATGAGAAGGAAGGACATCTGCCACTGCTTAGGAGAGGAGGTGGAAGTTTATTATTGTTGAATTGATTAGCAATTTACTCTGTTTGAGAGTTGTTGTATATATGCTGGGTGTGCACAAGGGAAAAAAGTTGTACTAACAGGGTGCACACAAGCTGCATTGTTCACCACGACATCAACTCCAGCTCCAACAAAAGTTGTTTCAACTTTCATCACAGTTTCTTTGAGTTTTATGACATCAAAAGCTAAATCCAGAAGTAACATTACAACACCCTCAGGACAAAGTTTTCCTGCCAAAAACATTTGCCATTCTTGTACAGTAAGATCACTAAATCCCAGTCATAAAACTTCCAATTTGTGCCAATTGCACTCTCTGATGGCAACATCATTGAATCTCAAATCACATATTGCATACATCAATCTAATTTCTTCAAAGAAATTCTCACACATCAGCCGAGACTATCATAGGTACTTACTACAAATCCATCCTGATGAACATATATAAAAATCCTACTCTTTGTTACAAGGACCATGAATTAGGACACTTGACTTGGATAGGAACTCATTTTCTAAACAGTCTAGATGCAACTGTTTACCTATCAACTCTGATTTCACATGCTCGAACTCAAATGACATCTGTGACATGATAGAATCAGCTTCACTCCTAGATGAGCATACTCCTTTGCATATAGTTTGGCACAGAATGTTTGCACAGTTTGCTGAGGCTGCTAAAAGGCACAACAATGCCTAACACCTGTTGTTAATTGGCTAGATAGTTTGATTGGTCCATGTGGGTTGCTATTAGTAGTCTCCCACCTATTTGCAGTCCAAGTTCTAGTTTTATGGGTGGCGTTGGAAAAAAGTAAATAACTAAACTTGGATGTGAGAAATATTTTTGCAGGATCACATACTGAACACCAGTGGAGATGCTCTCAGTATTTCAACTTATGAAAAAGAGCAGCTGTGTGACTACCCTAGATCTATGGCTTCGTGTGTGCAAAAGAGAAAGAAGGGAAGACACCTTGTCTCAAACAGCACTCTTTTGGAGTTCAACCCTTACACCAGTGTGTAAGTCTTCTGTGAAATACATATGCCCATAAAACATCGTCAACATAACTAAATGTAGTGGCGACACTTTGTACCTGTGGTATCTCTGGGCACAATGAAAACACAATTGATATAATTGGCATTTGTGCTGTATTTTCTTTTCACCTTGAGTAATGTCCTGGGAAGTAAATCACAATGTGCTGTGTTGGGTAGTGGGGGGAAGTGAAACCCCTTTGAGCTTCTTGAGGAAAATGAATCTGTCAATTTGAAAGGTATTGGTTCAAAATGCCACTGTCAAAGCACTGCCTGGATTTTTCCTTTGTATTTTCAGCTCCCTTGCCTGAAGAAACTTGTTTTCAGCAAGCGGGATCTTCTGCGGTGAAAGGTACCAGCAAGGCTGTACTGGGATCTTCTGACCAGCGGAAGATACCAGCTAGCCTGTCACTATTTCTAAAAAGTGAAAAAATCCCAGCTCTGCTTTACATAGGAAAAGGACCTGAGTACAGGCCCTTCAGTGATTTTCGACCTGTTCCTCAGCCTACCGGCTTCGGGCACAGATCTCAAATCACGGAACTCAGGCCCTTCTCCTATACCAAAAAACCCCCAAAAAACCAACATAACAAAATGTCGGAATTGATCTTTAAAAAGCATCATAAGCAATTTTGTGAAAATGGGACCCATGGGGGATTTCAATACCTTTTGAGCTCCAAACTATTGTGTATTGGTGTTGGAGTTCATGGACGAGAGTTCTTGTATGTTGGTGATGGAGTTGAGAGGGACAAGAATTGGCGTTTTCTTGTGTTAAAGTTGAGGCAGGAGAATTGTCGTTTGTTATATTGAAAGGAAAACTACTCACAAATTTGCTGGTGGTATAAATTGGAAAGCTTGTGTGTTTCGGTAGGGGGATTTGTGGAACCCCAAAAAACCCCATGGCCGGCAGGGTGTCGTCACTTGCAGCAGGCTTGACGCAACTCATAGCCAAGTATTGGAAGGTGGCGCTAGCATTGGACTTGTCGATTTCGGCCGCTTCGTTTACGGGATGCTATGTCGCAATCAAGAACAACGTGGATGTGGCGACCAAGTTGCAGAGAGTGGGGTTATTGAGAAACAGCGAGGGGTTATTGACCAGCAAAGTAGAGGACGAAGAGGTGAAGGAAGCTGCTACTGATATCGAAAGGCACGACGAGGTCTTCGCAGTGGAAATAAGTGAGATGCAAGCACATGATACAGACGTGAAGGATAAGAACCGGATGTCCGCCGTTGTTCACGCTGCGGTTTCGAGCAGTGAGGCTTTGGCTTTGGCTTTCCTTTGCAACAAAGCACTCTGGCCTGTACGACTTCCGATTGCCGTCGCTCTATCACCTCGCGTGGCCAGGCTCTGGGCCGGCAGAAAAAGAAACAAGCGAAAGCCTTAATTAGCGTTTCTAGCAAGCAAGCTTTTTCTCTCATTGCAAAATTTCAAGGAAGCTTGAAGTGGTTGCTGATTTATTATCTTCACATTTCACATTCTGAAGCAAAGCACAAAGTACTATTTTGCTGTGTCCTACATCACATTGTAACAATTGTAAGCAAAGCATGTTTTTTAAAGTATACGGGGCAGCTCCCAAGGGTGTAGGCATAAAAATTAGTGGAGGCCCATGGGAGGCCTTCCCCTGATTCCCTGGAGTAAAAGCACAAGAAGTTTTTTATTCAAATGGCTGAAAGCCTGCATGTGATCCATGTATGGGTCCTTCATTTGACAAATGAATTATCGCTGCATGGAGGTGCTTTCAAATACAATGAAAAAAACCTCAGAGTGCTTTCTGACTCAGATTTAGGGATTGGTGTACCAACAGTGAAGTTGCTACAACTCATTATCTAGGCATGAATCAAACAGTAACTCTCATGAGAATTGAAAATTCTCCATACTCACAATTAAGAAAGTTGGAACAAGGTTAAAACCCTTGAGGTCAAAGAAAGACTTTAAAACAATGACCGCAGAACCAGGAAGAAGCAACAAAACAAATGGGACAAAACCCTACTTAACAAACAATAGACGCAAGCAGTATGAACAAAAGGAAGGAGCAACACAGAAGAAGCAGCCTGAACAAAAGCAAGACACAGAAGTGACAAAATACCACAAAGAAACAAAAAAGGCAAGCAGTGAACAAAAGTAATAGTCTCGTACTTGTCCATGGACCATCACCAGTAACACATATGATAGCAACTTATCTATCACAACTTCCCCCACTGACTTCATCACTTTTCCAGGGACCATCAACAGTAACATCTATGATAGTGACTTATCCATCACAACTTTCCTTACTGACTTCATTAGCTCTCTACATCAGCTCCATACAGCGGGTATACATTAGTGCAACCACTAACCTATGCCCTGAGTTTCTGTCACAAGTCCAGAAGCAACCAAAAGACTCAGCTGTTGATACTGGATTGCAACTAACAAATAAAAACATAGAAGGGAAAAACAGGAGAATAGAAGAGGGGAAAAACAAAAAAGTACAAACTATAAGAAAAACATAGAATAATAGACAACAGAGAAATAAACAAGTACCTTAACAACGCATTCATAACCTGGTCTATCACTATAGTAAACTGACAATTCAAACTAACAACCAATCTGACCACTAAGCAAGCAAGTCAGTAGAAGGACAATAGAACCTGCTGAATGTTTCTTCTAGCTGACAGCTGCATACAACAATTATTCAAATTTTTGTGTATAGTATCTGCTCACCAAGGAAATCACAAACTTGTACTGAGTGATGCTCACCGAGTTCAAATCACATCACAAAGCCAGCAGCTGAGTGCTTGTGCACACTATTTTGGGGAGGCCCCTGTCCAAAGGCCTTACCTAGTAAAAAGCCCTATCTAAAATCTGAATCAGGAAAAAGTGGGAAATAAGAGGAGCATATACCTGTAAGATGGTAAAGAAAAATCCAAAATGACACTTGTAAACTAACTGGTGTGTGTAAGTCTAGCCAAATTAGAGCAAACACTATAAGAATGAGTACATTCATAACCTTGTGAGTGACAGACCATCACCTTCATCATGAATGGCTATGACTAGTTCGAATTACTCCCCAATGACTTCATTAACTCCCAATGGTGAAGTATAGATATGAGTAGAGCAGTCTGCTCAAAATTTAAAGGCAGACAATTACACAAAATCTGCATCCTGACTTTCTGTTGAATTTCTGAAAGCAATTCAGTCATGATGTTGCCTAGCACTCAAGAGACAGCTAACAAAAAAATCAATATTATCCACATTCAAGCTGCAACAAGCTTGTGATGGACTAAGCCCAAGACTAATCAAAATTTCAGCTTTCAATCAAACTTAATGTCTTGGATCCATCATCAGACATCCAAAACTTCACAATGACCTGGCAAGGGAATGTTCAAATAGCCAAGACTTCATCAATCACAGCCCACCAAGCACAACTGGAACATTCATGTTACAGTTGGAGTACACAACCACTTCTTTGTGCAAACAATCTGAAGGGAAAGAATGGTCACATTTAGGGCAACAGTTGACAACGCTTCCATTCCAAAGATATCAAAAACACTACAATCAGCCTGATGTACAGTGATAATTGAAGTCTTGCCAGACACCTTAAGAAAAACTCCAACCGCATACATCCTAAATCCACCAATGGGTAAAACAAACTTATCAATTCTTTGATTTCTTCTGGGGCACATCATGGGTGGGAGCATTTGAGGCTGCTGCAGGTGCAACCTCTCCATCCAATCCTTGAGCCAAGCGCTCTTCACGTCGTGCAATCTTGCGCTCTCTGGTAGCCTTGTTCTTGGCACGCCGAGCCTCAAACTGGTCAGAGAGAGTCTTTTCACGTGCCTTCTCAGCCTTTGATTTGTGAATGCTCTCCATCAATACACGCTTGTTCTTAAACACATTACCCTTCACCTTCATATACATGTCATGGTACATGTGTTTATCGATCTTCTTGGCATCACGGTACTTGCGCAAAAGCCGCCTCAACACCCGCAGGCGCCGCAACCATAGCACCTTTTCCATGTCAATAACACCAGAGTATGAGCAGTCAAAATCCCTTTGCATGTAGGAATGAAAGAGAAAACTCCATATTCACAAACTACAAGCTACCTGCAATAATACCACAATGTCTATATAGAGAAAAAAATATAGCAACAATTGTGCTAACTACATACCCTTCTGTAGACTGCTACAAGCAACAGGTTTGAGTTCTAACATTCAGGAAAAGATCAACCTAATGTACAGGAACAGTTGCAGAACAGAAGACACCGTACAAGGCATGATGATACTCAATTCCCCGACACAGTGAGATTCTCAGTACAGACAATCAGAAACAAGTGCACAAAAGGAAGGCATCCAAGATAGATGACCCAGACTGCTCGCACAACTACGAGTTGGGTTACGAGAGAAGAGAAGTCGAGAGAGCCACTAACCTTGGTGGGGAGCCTAGCCTCTCTGGTACCACGGCGCTTGCCGTAGCCAGAGTGACGACCCTTCCTCTTGGCCTCCAACGCACGCCGGGCGCGAGCACGCGAGTGAATCTTCTGCGGCTTCCTGATCACGAACCCATCCTTGACCAGTTTTCGAATGTTCTGCCTCGAGTTTGCCATCGAAATTTCATTGACCTCATTGGGGTCCAACCATATTTTCCGCTCCCCGCACTTGAGCACACTGGCTGCCAACCTCTTCTGCAGCTTGAGGGACACCATGACGTCCGTCCGCACTTCACTCTATGCCTCCTATATTAGAGAGCGCGATCTGTGATGTCGTCAAAGCAAAGAGACGAAGCTCTTGCAATCCCTCAGCCTAAGAACGATACAGGGAACCCCACCAAACCCTAATCCTTCAAACCCTAAAACCTAGTGTGCGGCGCTAGAATCCCAACCGTCGTCGGATAACGACTTGTGTAGGAAATAGTCTTCGATTTCAACTTCTCAACAATTTCAGAATTTCTTTTTCTCGGATTGGAAGAAGGGCGATAGCAAGCTCAAATTCAGCAATCCTCACAAAAAAACCCAAAGGAACAGATTGCTGGATGATTATGCAGAATAGTTCTCTCTCAAGAATTTGTTTTCTGATTGTCCAAATTCTTCACAAAATAGGTCTGAAGAGTTCAGAGTTTTGTGAATGAATTGCATTGGCAGTCAGGTGAGGTATCAGATTTGTGCAGGTGCAACTCTTGCTCGAGGTCAAAATAAGTAAATCAAGCTTCTTGGAAAAACTGGTGATGGATTTGGTGGAGACTCAAAACTGATGTAAAGTTACTGTACAAGCCTGGTATGCAGGTTTGAAGCCTAGCTGAAGAATAATGTCTTGAATGCTTCAATAGAGTTCCAATTTTGATCACTTCATTCGCTCCTCTATATCTTGCTTTCTTACCTGTTGCAGAAACAACTAGGCAGGACTTCAAGCACAGTCAATTGCACATAGCACAACAACATGTATGTGAAGTGGAGGACAACACAAATCCATTTTTTGCTTGTGGAAAATCTGAAGAGAAAGAATGGTAGGGTATGTATATTTGAGAATTCAAGATATGTATCCATGCAAAGCCAACAAGCACTACAGCAAGTTTCTTACCTTGCCATCATCACTCATGACTCTGGGGACACATGTCCAGATAAATGGTAAAACTTGGACACAGGTAGCTTAAGCTAAACGCCTGACAAATTCCCACCCACCTTTGTATTTCCCTCCAGAAATAATGAGATTGTGCACTGTAAGCTGTGTTTGATGAAGGATTGAAAGTCAAAGAACAGATATGACCAGTTCTGTGATGATATTAGTTTTGACTCCTGCAAATTAAAGACGGTTGACAGCGTCCAATTAAGGCCTTAAGACCATAGATAACAAGAAGCTTACCACTATCTGCATCAATTGCATCTTGTAGTGATTGCTATGGCGAAGCAACAGGAGTGCATCAGTCGTCTTGACAATGAGTCCCTGATCCTTGAGGGAATGTGTCCTCCATCATCAGAATCCCTTTTCATGTAACTCCAACTGCCTGGTTCACCAAGAACTCTCAATAGTGCCTCTGAAGAAGCCAAGGTCAGAAAGGCAGGTATAATTGAAGATGCATCTATTGGACTGCACTACTCACAACCCCAAAGTCCCTACAAAAATCTTACGCATCTCTTACGAGGTTGATGATATAGGTATACTTTCATTTGTATATGGATATCAGTCCTGAATTCTGTTGCTTTTCTAAATCATGTGGAGAAAAGGGGCATGGACTCCATGCAAAATTTAGACCAGGATGGGACTGTCAAGTTTGAGAAGGGAATACACAAACAGAGATGGAGAGGCACCTAAAGGAATTAGACAGCTAATGGAAGGCATCCACCTCAGAGACAGGACCACTACTGTTGATGGATCAAACCAACCAGTGCAATTGTGGAGTTGTCACAATGGCCCATGTTATGAGCCAAAGCACCTTGAACTGCTTCTACACTCTTTTTCATGCACAATCACATCAATGTCCATTCTTGGTCCTGTGCATTGAACATACAAAAATGTAAATTTCCATTCTTGCTTCCATGTTTTGACATAGAAAAATGATTCCTCTTACCAAACTTGATGGGTCACACCATCCAGTGCAATTGTGGAGTTGTTGCAATGGTCCATGTTATGAGCCACAGCACCTTGAACTGGTTCTACATGGTCATGTTAATGTCCATACTTGCTTCCATGCATTGAACATACAAAAATGTAAGTGTCCATTCTTGCTTCCATGCACTGACATAGAGAAACAATTCCTCTTAACAAAAGTGCCTTTGATATCAGTCAGTTTTGTCTCTTCATCTAGAGCTTCCCATACATGAACAGGATGAATACAGCAAAGGTTCTGTATCAGATTTCCATACTTCTAACTTGGCATCAGTGAGGTACTTAGCTCTCACAACGCTCATGACATAAAATTTGGTGGGAAGTATGTGGAGAGGTTTCAGCACATGCATATGACGCTCTGGAATAAAAAAACTGATGACAAAAAAACAAAGAACAAAGGGATGATGAGAAAGGTTTTTAACAAAAGGAAAAACCTGAGAAGATGATGACAACAATGGGATTAGTAGAGAGAGGCCACCACTGACAGCAAACCCTCACATATGTGTTTCCACTAACATGACAACAATCACCAGCAGAATATGCAAAAGTGCACATGCCAAGCTCCCAAACACAAAATGAAATGGGTCAGAGATACAGAGAAACAATCAAAGTGTTTTCTTCAATTCATATCACTGACTTCAACAAAGAAGAAGAAAAAGATGGTGACTTTGATGATGAGACTGTAAGGAAACAATTGCAAGGCTTTTCTAAGCATCATCAGCCTGCAGTAAAATGTCTGACTTGAGCTATGTTGATGTTTAAACATCTGGAACAAGTCTTTCTCTCTAAGTCCTGAGCATTGTACATAAATACACTAAGAAGGGTTGCAGACATTATTGCCCTCCCTTTCTTCTTTCAATAGCTTTCACTCAGAAATTCCAAGTCTTCCACTCTTCCAAAAGACACAAAAGAAAGCAACGTTGTCTCTGACTGATTGATCAGATCCCTCCTCAATCCAATTTTGAGCAGGGAAGATCACAGATCCATCCTGTAAATTCAGGTCTGCTGCCTCACAATCTGGCATATAAACATGACTGGGGAAACAAACAAGCTTCTCCCTGTCTCCTACAAGCATCACAGTTATGTCTCTTGAGCAAATCAGACTTACAAGTCTTTTTTGCTTGTTAATCCAGAAACTTTGAAGCTTTGTTTAATACTAGTGGTACATCAAGGAAGCTGCTTCCTGCACTAAGGGCCTAGTAGCATGTACACGGATTTCCACTGTGCGAGCTTCCTCCTCCCAAGGATGGAAAGTTCTTCCCTCCTCCATGTGCCTTACAAATGGCACAAATAAGCTCCAGTTCTCACTTCTGAACAGGCTTTCACCCATCCGCAGGAAGGTAAAAGCACTGAGGGGTTCAAGCTCTTCATGGGTTGCAGTGTTGTCCCCTTTCTCACTCATTTGCAGTCTTGATTTCTGCACAATCTGGTGGTGCGCACCTTCATCGAACCTGGGCAGTGCATTCTCTCCAGCCATTCTGACCCCAGCTTTCCGGCTTGCCAGAGCAACTTGTCTGACCAAATGTTCTGGGCTGCAGAGAGCTTGAGCAGGTTGCTCTACATCCCTCATCTCTATGCACGTGAAATTTAAGGTGACACTATGCTTGGCAAACATCTGAGCAATGGGCAGGTATCCATCTCTTGACCGTGTGTTGTAGTATCCAGCAGTCAACTCTGCAGCATGAGAGCGAGTGCCATAGTGCCAGTGAATGCCAGCAACTTTTCCAGAGATTGTCACTCCTGTGCCACAGAAAATGCCAGCAGCTGCAGCTAAGACTCCCTCACCATGTGCAATCAACATTTGAGAGTACCATTCCAGGAAGAACTGACCATACTCTGACTGCCATGATCCATCTCTCTGGAAAAAACCAGTCTCCTCTGGCATCTGGTTGTAGTTTCCTGCATCATGAGGTCCTCCAAAACCCCAGTGAGGTTTTCCTTGAGAGTGTGCACTTGCTCTCAAACTTGCCATCATGTACTTATCATAGCATTGGAACTCGCCAATCCCAGGGAAACGCCACTTCCCTTCAGATTCTGGATACGATGGATAGCGCAGTTCTCCTGCAGGCCCCATGCCACACTGAATCTCCTGTGGCAGAAACCAACCAAGCCAATGTTCAGTGAATCAATATTGTGAAACAATCTAATGCAAGAAAGAATGAATGTGCAGGAAAATGAGACTAACGAGGAGCATCAACACTGTATCCAGATCAGTCCACACTGTAAAGATACACCACAATCAAATCTTCAGGCAAACATCAAAATGTTCAACAGGCTTCAACAGTGAGCAAACTAAGGTATCAAGTTGAGGGACATACAGCAATGACATCACCAAGAAGGTGTTTGAATGTGTCCCGGAAACTCCTCATGAAATCTGCATAAACTTGGATGGGAGTTCTGCCTTTCAACACGGGAAGTGTGTCGCAACCTAGCGATACGTATTCCTGATTGCGCCTGCCTGCTTTATCGGTATATGCAATGTCTGGATTTCTTTGCATCTCTTCAGTCACCCAGGGAGGCAGCGGAATCCTGCAATACACACATTCCGTCTCTGTTAAATCAATTGGTCACCTACAACATAGCATGGCACATGCAAGAATGCCTTGTATGACTCCAGATCTACAGGCTCCACACTATGGATCAGACAAGGTATGTGCATAGCTGAGTTAGAACACATGAAGAGCTGGAAGGTGGTCATGCCACCTCACAGATCTGTATGAGACAAGAAGAGAATTAATGAATCCCTCACGGGGACAGACCGAGCTTCAGTGGTCGATTGTTTCTGCTACAGGGATGTGTACAGGCGAGAACAAGCTTATTGTGAGAATTACAAGCGAGGGAGTGAAGGAGGACGAGGCTCACGTGCAAGAGTCGCCGACGTTGGCTCCGCACTGATGGAAAGACATCACGGCCTGAACTTTCAGGCCGCTCTTCCGCACGATCTCTATGATCTCCTTGTATGCCGACCAGTTGTAGTTTCGCGGTCCATCCTTCTCCACAATTCCCCACCAGACGTCCATCATGACCCCCTCCACACCAGCGCTCTTCAGCGCCAAAAGGCTTGCGTTCAGCGCCCGTCGCCTCTTGACGGTGTTGTTCATAGTGACACTGTCCAGCGGAAGCATGACGAACACGGGCACGCCTCCACTGGCACCTCTGCTCGTCGCGGTCTCGTGGTACGAATACTCCTTCCACTCCGTAAAATGCGTCTGCGAGTCGATTCTTGACTCTCCGTGGCATCCGCCGTCAGTCGTGGTGTCGAGTCCTTTGCAAACTCTGAGAGCCTCCGTGGCCTCCATGGCTCCATGACCGTTACTCCTCCTCCTACTGCTGAGTGACCGCCCCGGGCTTTTCCAGTCGCCATCGACCGGCGATGAAGAGCCCGGACGAGGAAACGAAGAGGAAATCGGAGAAGACGGAGCTTCATGGTCGCTGGTTTGTCTACGTAAGATCTGTACAGGACCTGCCAAACAGCTCTTCTGCTGTGCAGACTGCAAGCACACTCTTCCATCCTCTTGTGATCTGTTGCTCGACGACGCTTCCGCCTGCGAAGTCTCTGACCAGAATCCTCGCTCCACAAAGCCACTCGGCAATACGGGGTTATAGCAGCTCGTAGAGATCGACGCCATGGCCATCGCTTTGTTCTAGCAAAGAGACAGAGAGAGAAACCGCTATAACATTCGAAAGCTCGCACGTGCCAGAAAAAATCCTCCGCAAGTAAGTTCACCTTCTTCACAAATGAAAATTCTCGCAAAAGAAGTCACAAAAAAGTTCTCCCCCCCCCAAAAAAAAAATCCCACAAAGAACTGCACTCAGAAAACCTCTCCAAGCCTCTGGAAATTTTCAAAAATAGCTTCGCAAACAGACAATTGTAGCACAAAAGGATTTCTCCACAAAGGACGTTACTCAAACTCAGTGCCACTTCATAAAAGACTGATCAAGAACCAGGGAAATTGAGCACACCGAGAAAAGCTCTCTTCAGTTCTGTTTAAAGGAGACCAACACAGAGACATACAAGGGGTGGTTGCGATCGCGATGCGTCGAAGGCAAATGCGACGGTTGCTTAGAGAGCAGAGCAGTTGGGTTTCGCGAGACAAACACTCTCACTCACTCTCTCACAAAAACACAACGAACGCGATTCCAACGCACTTGCTATATACTGAACTTCTTCGCCATCCTTTACGCAGGGAGGTGCTAATGGGACCTCAATTTACGCCACGTGATTGGACGAATGTCTAACGCCATGATATCTTCCACCACAATCGAGGTGACAAACTCACTACAAAAAAAGGTACACGTACTTGCGCTTTATTTCATCCAGTATTCCACTTTTACAGCGCTTATCCGGTGGTTCTCAGCCACTAGAGGCGTCGCAACTTCTTTTCACTCTTACTTCGCCTTCCTTAGTATTTTACCCAGCGAGTGCTAATGGGACCTCAATTTACGCCACCTGATTGGACCCAACTTTTCACTTGCTTCTCCCACCAGAATCCAGGTGACAAAAGGTTACAGGTACTTGCACATTTTTCACCCGGGAGTTACTTTTACAGCGATTTTCTCTGGTAGTTCTCAGCCACTAGTAGTAGCTTCGGAACTATTTTCACTCTCTCGTTTCTTTTAACGCACTTTCTCTGTACTTACTTCCCTTTGCCTTCCTTACCCATTGAGTACTAATGGGACCTCGATTGATGCCATGTGATTGGATCAGATTCCAGGTGACAAGGTGCCCTCTCTTCTTCTTTTTCATCCAGTATTTTTACTTTTACAGCCGTTATCATCCGATCTCAACTAGAATCCTCCCAACTATTTTTACCCTCTGGTTCTCTCAATGAACTTGCTCTATTGGTATGGTAGTAGCTACTTACTTTACTTTTTTACCAGGTAGTGCTAAGAGCATCTGGTGCTCCTCAGCATGTGACCCTCCAAAAATATTTCTCACATCTGAGTATAGTTATTTACTTTTTACCATATCTACTACTAATTTGACCTTTGTTACCCAGCTAGTCAGGTGCTAAGAGCATCTCCAATGGTGCTCAGTATGAGGAGCCCCCTCCAAAACTATTTATCACATCCCAGTACAGTTATTTTACTTTTTTCCAACCCCCACGCATAATCCTAAAACTGGGACTGCAAATTGGTGGGAGAGAGAACTACTGACAGCAAGTCACGTGAACAAATCATTATGATTGACCAATCAGAAATAGGGAGTAGCAGTTAAATCATTTTTGTACGTGAACAAATCATTATGATTGACCAATCAGAAATAGGGAGTAGCAGTTAAATCATTTTTGTACGTGAACAAATCATTATGACTGACCAATCAGAAATAGGGAGTAGCAGTTAAATCATTTTTGTTTTACTTTCTATATGGCAAGGTACGAAGCTTTGCTGTGCCTTTCACCAGCCCCAGCAGCAAACTGTGGTAAAAACTGCTAAGCCAAAACCATTTTGTTGAGCCAAACCAGCATGTTTTGACTTTTCTTCATGCAATTTGAATTTGCAGGGACACATACTGAGCACTTTTGTAGTTGCTTTAATGTCCATAACCAGTGATGTTTTTTGGTGGTAAATTTTCAACAATTTGTGAAAAAAAAAATTTGAAGAAATTTTCCATTGCTAATTATTTTTAAACATCCGAAAAATAAAAACTATGGGAAAAACATAATGTTAGGGGTTCTATTGGGACCTACTTTTCCCAGGCCTGAGTGAATCAGCACCTGCTAGCTACCTTGGTTTAAGGTGTGTGGAGGAAGTGGTTGGAGCTTGAGTGGCAAGAACTTTGAGAAGTGGAAAGAGGGAAGGCAGGGCTATGTGTGGTCCTACTTTTGATCTATAGTGTGTGTGTGAAGCTCCCGCTAGCAAAGCTCCCACTACCAAAGCTTCAGCCAACATTTTTTGGGTTTTTTCAACCAAGCTCACAGCTCCAGTGTGTGGGTGCGTGTGAAGATGTGTGTTTGAAACTCCAACTTGTGGATGCATGTGAAGCTCTCACCAACAAAGCTCCAGCCAAGGTTTTTTTGGGCTTTTTCCGTTTTTTGTTGTTTTGTCAGCTAGCATTTTCAGTCACCATTTTTTTATGTGAAGTGTTTTCAGCCTTCAACCAGCCAGTCAAGCCCAACCAGCCAATGTTTTTTGTGTTTTTTCAACCAGCATGTTCAACCATCAATCAGCCAACAATTACCCAACATGTTGAGCCATTACTCAGCTAGCCAAGTCCAGCTAACCAACATTTTTTGGTTTCTTGGCTTGCATTTTTCTTGTTTAGGTATTTAATTTAAAGTTTCAAGTTAGGTCTGAAGGTTTGTTTATTAAGGGGTTATGTGATACCCAGATGTGATGATAATGTCAAAAATAATTTGAGATTTTCTCTTGGTTTTTTTAATTTTCAAGTTCAATTGTTCGCACTAAGGCAGCAAATCATGAAGCCCTTCGTGAACTTAGGATTGCTTAGAAAGACAAAAAATGGATGAAGGTGCACACTTTGGTGACCCCCTTTGGGACATGTTTGAGTTTATTATTATTGTACATATAATATAATTGTTCCAAAAGCATGGTACATTTAATTTTGGGTATCAATTTTAGTTTTTTGGGCCCTACAACAATTATTTTACAAAATTAATGGTATGTAATATTATTTTTAAAATAATAATAAATTTCATTATCTATATTGAAATATTCATGAGTATATTTATAATATACATTAGTACAATAGGGCCATAGTTTTGTTTGATTACATTAAATTTAGGGCTTCGTTAGTCATTAAAATAATCAATTCTAATGATAATTTTTAAAATGGCCCATCTAACTTATTCTTGTCATCTTATATGTGACGTGAATTCTTGTCAAAAAATTTATTTATTGCACATTTATCATGTCTTTGTTGAAAAAACTCATTTTTTGAAATGAAAATTTTCAAATTAATTACATGGTATCCGAACATGGTTCACATTATGTGAAATGACATGGTTAAAAATACATTTAACTTTCATAAAGACTAAAATCATTCTTTTAAAATTTCAAATGTATTTGTGTTTTTTAGTACATAAGTACATTATATTCATTCCCACAAATATACTCCAATCTCCCACTTTATAAAATGAAATGAAATAGTTTTTTCTTAATCTCCTACTTAAGTTATATTCTAACATAATATGCAAAAATATTGCGAAAATCTTTTGAAAGTTTGAGGTGGGATACCCTCAAACATGCACATCCCTAGAAAGTAGTATAATATGACACCCCAAAAGGTGACCATTGTAATGTGCTTTCACCTTGGGGTCCAATTGGGTTATATTAAATGTCTTATGCTACCAAATCTTCTTCACCTAACATCCTAAAAAGGTGCACAACCTCATGGTGAAAAAGGCAAACATCGTTGGCTTTCAACTCATGAAGGTGGTTTTAGTCACCAAAACCACCATCAAATGAATGTGTGCATCTTAAATGATGCACATGTCATCCAAAAGTAGAATGACCAAAAGGTGGTTAAATGAACTCACATAAAAGGCAAGGTGGAATGGGATCACCTTTAGTCCTTTGTAGAAGGAAATTTGAAATGAAGACACCTAGTTAGACTAGCATCAAATTGATTATTGCAAGTCCTTAACATTTGAAATTGGGGTGTGGGGGACATCTAACATGATGCACAAACTTGCATAAAAAGGATGAAGACTTGCAAACCTTCATTTGCACCACCCAATGCACATTTGCAAAGAAGGTTAAAATGGCCTAGGATGGCACTTATTGGGAGTGGTAATTGAAAACACCACTTAGGGAAAAGAAATTGGTGCAGTCTTAAATTTGCCTATATTTGAAATGATTCATGGAAGGTACACCTTTTTTCCCATCCCTTTGTTTTCATTTTATGTCTTTCGTTTATGAATTTTACAATAAAAGAAGAACATCATATTATGGTCATATATGAGGTTCTTGTTTTATTGTAGATATTGTGGGACAACCAAGGAGGAATTTGTGGCAATCTTGATGTGACTCCAAATGAATCATCCCCATGTCTACACACAATAGCATGCAACAATGGTGGCAATAGCATATCACCAAGTGCGTGGGATGGGTGATGTAAATTGTATTTCTAGAAAGGGTTCTCCTTTTGATAGGGAATAGGGTTTAGAAAAGATTATAAGGTCTTAGACATTTTTTTGCACAATTTTGTAGACTAAACAATTTCCATGCACTTATTATGTACATAGAGGCTTTCATTTTTCATTTGGAAACATCATCCACTATGGCATGTGGATATACGTCAAGCAATCTTTGATTTTTAATAAACTAGAATGATTTGGCATTGTAATTTCATATATTTGTTGTTTACTTCAACATGCCCTCGAAAAGATTAAGTGGTCTTGTTCTATAGCATTACATTACCTACAAAATTGTAAAACAACTTCAATATGAAAGGTGTTATTAGTCAATACCTTCACATGCTTCTCATAAAATAATTAGTGTTTATTGAAAAGCATGTAATAATAACATGTGGGTTTTGTACATGCATTGAGCATTTTAAAAATGTGCAATACGCACATATGGGTCACAAAATATGTGTTGATTGGGGGGGGGGAGGGTGGTCATGCAATGCCAAAATATGGGCTACAAAATAGGCACTAGTTTTGGAAGGAATGCAATATCTACATATGGGTGTTAACCTTGAATTAATTTTCTACCCTTTAGCTAAGAGGTTAAAGGCCATCCCAATAGTTTTTATTATTGAAAATTGTCATCTCTACTTTTGGGGAATTAAGCCCACTAATCTAGCTAACTTCTAGAGATGGTAGGTAAAAGGTCAACCACCCACCTTCTAAAAGTTGGTAGTTAGCTAACTAGTAGCTTAGAAAGCAAGAGTTAACTTGGAAAAAACCTAGGAAGACTAGTTAGTTTAGAGGGACTTTTAGTGGAGTTCTTTGTTGGGTATGGATTTAGGGGGCGGGAAGTCCCCTAATTCTTTTATCTCTCTTTCTATCTCTCCTACTCTTTGGTTGTGGAATGTGGATTTTTTCTTTGTTTTTTCTCTCACATTCTTTCTTTTTTGTTTTATTTTCTTCCTCTTGCTCTTTCTTTCTTATTCTCGAAGTATCACCTTGGAGGGTGTTGTTTTGTATTCCATTTTATTTGAAGGTTGTTTGATGTCGGGAAGAAAATTGTTTCACAAAAAGGGGAACGAACAATTCCTCCTTTTCTATTTTGTGTGTCTAGGTGGGCCTAATAAATATTGGTTTTTTTTTATTCTCTATGTTGACTTTGGATGTTATATGTGTATTCCAATTGTATTTGTTGGTTGGGAGGTAGTTAATAGCATTGAGGCGGGCTCCTAATACTTGGTTGGGAAGTAGGTATTTCATGAATTGTGACATTATTTTGGAAGGTTGTAGAGGTTATTGCCTTGGTGGTAGAGGACAAAAATTACCACCTATGTCCAAATTGTCTGTTTTGTTTTATTCACACATGGGCTACATAGCTTATTGTTTTAACGGACTATTTTTCCCCAGTATTACCTTAAAACTAAATATTATTATTGGGGCCTTAATTTCACATTGTTTACAAAGGTTCACAAAATATATGTTGGTTTTTTGGGGGCGTATGCAATACTTGAATATAGGTTCCTAAATAGGTGCTATATTTTCACCATTTTTTAAATGTTGCCTTAAAATCATGCAAATATTACAATTGGGTTGGGGTTTTGCCCAATTTGAAGGGCCATGGTTTATCAACCATAATACAAGATTTAGATGAAATAATAAGATGTTTAAAATTAAAATTCCAATATTGGTTATTAAATTGGATAAAATATAATAACTATAATTAATTTTGTCATTTCTTTGATTTCATATGAAAATATTTGCTAAATGTCTTTGGAAAAAAATTGTAATAAACATTTTTTAAATTATATTTGGCTTTTTTTTTAATTATAAAAATTTTATAAGTAAATTTTATGTTATCATTTTGAAATAATTTAACATAATCAAATTCCATTTTTTAAAA
>Ga0209208_10005318_pt1 | contig 17970 bp, 15 predicted proteins | sample S1TSphfallax_3_FD_187694 | JGI IMG/M metagenome (GOLD analysis project Ga0209208, IMG submission 187694) | Host-associated microbial communities from peat moss isolated from Minnesota, USA - S1T2_Fd - Sphagnum fallax MG (SPAdes) (version 2) | ecosystem: Host-associated > Plants > Peat moss >... | reverse complement strand
CGAGCGGCGCTTGGGCGGCGCCAGCTATGCGGAGATCGCGCGTGAAGGTGGTGGCATACAAGCGACGGTGCGTGCGACCCGCGCGGCTTCCGCTGCTGAATTGCTGGAGCATGCGGCGCTGCGCGCGCGGCGTCTCATGGCTGAGGGCGTCACCACCATCGAGGTCAAATCGGGTTACGGCCTGGAACTCGCCACGGAACGACGGCTACTCGAAGTCGCTCGCTCGCTGGAGCGCGATTTGCCGGTCTCGATCGCGACGACCTTCCTCGGGCTGCACGCGCTGCCGGAGGAATACCGGATGGATCGTCAGGCCTACGTCGATCAGGTCAGCGGTCCCTGGCTCGCGACGCTCGCTGCCGCCGGTCTGGTCGATGCGGTCGACGCGTTCTGCGAATCCATCGCCTTCAATCTCGCCGAAACGGAGCAATACCTGCGCTCCGCGCGGGCGCTCGGTTTGCCGATGCATCTGCATGCCGGACAATTGACCGACCTCGGCGCCGCCGAACTCGCGGCCCGATACGGTGCGCTCTCGGCCGATCATCTGGAATACGTCGGCGTCGAGGGTGCGCAAGCGCTCGCGCGCAGCGGAACGGTCGCGGTCTTGTTGCCGGGCGCGTATTTCACCTTGCGCCAGACCGAACCGCCGCCGGTCGCAGCCTTGCGCGCCGCCGGCGTGTCGATTGCCGTCGCCACCGATTGCAATCCCGGCACGTCGCCGTGCACCTCGCTGCTGCTAGCGATGAACATGGCCTGCACCTTGTTCGGTTTGACCCCGCTCGAGGCCGTCCGGGGCACGACGATCGCGGCGGCGCGCGCACTCGGAATCGCCGCGGATCGTGGCACCCTCGAGGCCGGGAAGCGTGCTGACTTCGCGCTCTGGAGCATCGATAGACCGGCGGAGCTTTGCTATGGACTTGGCGCCAATCCCTGCATCGGGGTCGTGCACCGAGGCCGGCTGCGCGAGCCTGAAACGATGGCGCGAGGGTTCAAGTCGTGACGCGAACCGCGAACGCACCTGCGCTCGTCACCTGGCTAGGAATGGGCGGGCTCATTCCCTTCGTTGGTTTGACCGTTGCTGCGATGTTCAATGGGACCGCGCAGGGCTGGCTCGTTCGGGCATTGCTCGACTATGCCGCCGTGATCTTGAGTTTCGTCGGGGCCATACATTGGGGTTTTGCCATGAGCTTGCCGGACTTGGAGCCCCGGCTGCAGCGTGGCCTATTCGTGTGGAGCGTCGTGCCCTCGCTGCTCGCCTGGGTGTTCCTGTTGCTGCCGCCGCTCGTCGCAGGAATCGGCTTCATCATCGGCTTCATAGCGCATCTTCTGCGCGATCTGAATCTGGCCCGGCATGCATCACTGCCGCGCTGGTATCTGCCGCTGCGCCTGCGGCTCACGACGGTCGCAAGCCTGTGTCTGCTGGTGAACTGCATCGCCGGTAAAATGAATCCGGCGTTCCCCTGAGCGGTCCCGGCCCCAGGGGGGGGCATCCGCCTCAAGAGGCCAGGCGCTGACGGGGTTCGTCTGCCGGGGCTGCCGTCTTGAACTGTGCGACCAGGTCTGCCAACAGATCGGTCTTGTCTACCAGCCGGCGCGCCGCGTCCGTCGACTCTGCGGCCAACGCGGCGTTTTGCTGGGTCGTTTGGTCGATTTGCGCGATATTCGACGTGATGTCCTTGACGCCGATTGATTGCTCGTCCGCCGCGGCGGCGATCTCGCTGACCACGGCCGCGATCTTGTTCACATGGTTCACGATCTTCTCGAGCGCGTTGCCCGTCTTGTCGACCAACTCCACACCCACGGCGACTTGGTTCGTCGAGGCAGTGATCAGTGACTTGATTTCCTTCGCGGCATCGGCGGAGCGCTTGGCGAGAGCGCGGACTTCGGAGGCTACGACCGCGAAACCGCGCCCGGTTTCGCCCGCCCGCGCCGCCTCGACGGCTGCATTCAGGGCGAGGAGATTGGTTTGGAAGGCAATCTCGTCAATGACGCCGACGATCTGCCCGATCTGCCGAGACGAGGTCTGGATCGCTCCGACCGCATCCACGGCCTCGCGGACGATTGCATTCGAGCCCTCGGCATCGCTTTTCGCGCCGGCGATGAACCGGTTTGCCGCGAGCGCGGCTTCCGCCGTCTTGCGCACCGTCGCGCTGATCTCATCCATCGCGGTGGCGCTCTCCTCCAGACTCGCCGCCTGTCGATCGGTGCGCTGTGCCAAGTCGGCGGCCCCCTCGGCGATCGCCTCGCTCGCGCAGCGGATGTCGGCGGAGTTCCCTCCGATGATCGACATCGTGCGTTCGAGTTTCTGCATCGCCTCGTTGAAATCGCGCCTCAGGGTCTCGTATTCCGGGCTGAAAGCTTCCTCGATGCGATAGCGTAGATTGCCCGACGAGAGCTGTTCCAAAGCGCCGCCGATCTCGGCGACGACCCTCCCCAGCTCGCGTGCAGCCAGAGTCTTCGCGGTCTCGGCGGCCTGCGATTCGGCGCGGCGGCGCTGCTCGATCCGCGCCGACTCCTCTTCGAGCCGCGCTTTTGCGAGTAAGCCCTCGTTGAAGACGAGCACGGCGCGCCCCATGTCGCCGAACTCATTGCGCAAGTCGGTATAAGGGACGGGCGCGAGCGTGTCGCCACCGGCGAGCGCGCGCATGCGATCGGTGATCCGGCCTACCGGTTCGGTAATGCTGCGGGCGAGCGCAAAGCCGACTGCGACGCTGATGGCCGCGATCAATGCGCACAGACTCGCGAGCTTCGCGGCGTTGCGCCACTCGGTCGCCTGAACATCATCGAGGTAGGCGCCCGTACCGATGATCCATGCCCAGGGCGCGAAGCCCTTGATGTAACTGACCTTGGCCGCGACCTTGTCGGTGCCCGGTTTTTGCCAGTGGTAGGCGACATAGCCTGCCGATTGGCGCTTGACGAGGTCGACGAATGCGACGTAATTCTTGAAGCCCGTCGGGTCTTTGGTATCACCCACGTACTTGCCTTCGTTCTCTGGCTTGAAGGGCAGCAGCACCATGGTCGGCGTCATGTCGAGAATGAACAGATAATTCTTGTCGTCGTAGCGGACGCCGCGCAGGGTCTCCTTGGCCGCGGATTGCGCGGCAGCGCGTGTCAGATGCCCGGCCTTTTCTTCGGCTGCGAAATGCTCGAGGATTCCGTAGGCTGCCTCGACTTGCGCGCGTTCCTTGGCCGCAACATCGTCCTTGAGCACCGAATTCAACTGTGCGAGCGAAACGCCGAATACGGCGATCAGACCGAGGATGCCGAGCGTCGTCAAGAGTTGCACGCGCGCTCGGACCGAGAGTTGCGCAAGATACAGATTCATGGAATCCGGTATCGGCCGAATGCGATGAAATCTGAAGCGAGTGCGAGCGCGAGTGTCCGCGTCCGGGCAAGGACGCACGACCGCCGTGACCATCCTATGGTCGTGCGCCGAATCCGATCATGCGCTCAGGCCACCATGACTACGATACCGAGAGTCAACAGACCCATGGCGACGAGCAAGAGGTTGTGGCCCCAACGGGCGATTTGTCCCAGTGTCATTTTCAATCTCCAAAAGTTTTTGTATGACGCAACCTGGTGCAGGCTGCGGCCTAGTTGCACCATTATGAGTCCGCCTGCGAAAATTTAAAGCCTGTGGGAAATGCTGTGTTCCCGATAACTGATTAATAAAATCATAGGGTTGCATATCAGCAATGAGGATTTTTCACCCCCGGTTGAATAGATGTCCGGCGCCGTGTTCTGCCGCAGCCTCTGCATTAAGTTGGTGCATGCAGAGAGCGAATGGAGCGCTCGCGTGCGCGGCGCGGTACCCTGTTCGGGTCCGCAGCGCTGCATAGTTAATCGAGACGACCAGGGAGAGTTCTTCTTGCTTCATCCCCAGACGCGAACGCTACTCGCGCTCATCGAGCGTGGTGGTGTGCCTCCGCTGGAATCTCTGAGCCCCGCGGCTGCGCGGGTCCAATATCGCGACCGGCGACACTTGCTGCAGCCTGCGCCGCGCCCCGTTGCGGCGGTTGCCGAATTGCTGGCCGAAGGACCGAATGGTCCGATTCCGATGCGACTTTATCGCCCGATTCCCGCGGCTTCCGACCGCGCTTCCCCCGTGCCCGTGCTCGTTTACTTCCATGGCGGCGGCTTCGTCATCGGCGATCTCGAGACGCATGACAGCGTCTGTCGCGAACTGACCGCGCTCTCGGGCTGCGCTGTGCTTGCCGTCGATTACCGGCTCGCGCCGGAGCACCGTTTTCCGGCTGCCGTGCTCGATTGCGTGGCCGCGACGCGTTGGCTGCGGGATCATGCGCAAGAGTTGGCGCTGGACCCTGAGCGCATCGCCGTGGGAGGGGATAGTGCCGGAGGCACCTTGGCCGCGGTCGTGGCGATCGATGCGCGCGAACGCGGGGATCTTGCCATCGCGTTCCAGTTGCTGGTCTATCCGGTCACTGACATGCGCTGCGCCTCGCCGTCGTATACGGAGAACGGCCGCGGCTATCTGCTGACCGCGGACACGATGCGCTATTTTGCCGCCCATTACCTTGCTGACGGCAGCCAAGCCGATGATTGGCGAGCCTCACCGTTGCTGCATCCGAACCTCGCCAATTTGCCGCCCGCGCTGGTCCTCACGGCCGGCTACGACCCACTGCGCGACGAGGGCGTGGCCTACGCTGAACGCCTCACGAGCGCCGGCTGTCGCGCGAGCATCGTGAGTTTCCCGCGACAGATCCACGGCTTCGTGACGATGGGCAAGCTGATCGACGAAGCGGCCACCGCTCTGGCGATATGCGCTGGGGAGTTGCGCCGCGTGCTGCGGGCGGAATGATGCCAAGGCGCTTGCGCGGCTCGTAGCCATCGCGGAAAATCCGCGGCACCATGAGCACCAACCCCGTCGTCGAACTACTCCCCTCCATCGGTCACTGGATCGCGGGCCGCCACGTTGCCGCGCCGACCGCGCGCACCGCCGAGGTGTTCAATCCTGCGACCGGTTCGGTGATCGCGAGGGTCGCCCTTGCCGAAGCCGGCGACGTGGATGCGGCGGTCAAAGCCGCCGCTGCCGCTTATCCCGCATGGGCTGCGACTCCGGTTTTACGGCGCGCACGCGTCTTGGCTCGATTCAGGGAGTTGCTCGAGGCGCGTGCGGACGAGCTTGCGCGGCTATTGTCGCGCGAACATGGCAAGACCGTCAGCGATGCGCGCGGGGAGGTTACCCGCGGCCTCGAGGTCGTTGAGTTCGCGTGCGGCGCACCGCATCTGCTCAAGGGGGAATTCAGCGACAATGTCGGCACCGGTGTGGATGCCTATAGTCTGCGCCAACCGCTCGGAGTCGCCGCCGGCATCACGCCGTTCAATTTTCCGGTCATGGTTCCGATGTGGATGTTCCCCGTGGCCCTGGTTTGCGGCAACACCTTCGTCTTGAAACCCTCGGAGCGTGATCCATCCGCCCCGATGCGCCTTGCCGAGTTGCTGCACGAGGCTGGTTTGCCCGCTGGCGTCTTCAACGTCGTCAATGGCGATAAGGCTGCGGTTGATGCGATCCTGGAGCACCCGGGCATCGCGGCCGTGAGCTTCGTCGGTTCGACGCCCGTCGCCCGACGCGTGCATCTCGACGGTACGGCGGCGGGCAAGCGCGTCCAAGCGCTGGGCGGCGCGAAGAATCACATGGTCGTTTTACCCGATGCCGATCTCGATCAAACCGTCGAATCGCTGGTCGGCGCAGCCTACGGCTCGGCGGGCGAGCGTTGCATGGCCATTTCCGTCGCCGTCGCCGTCGGCGACGCGGTGGGCGACCAATTGATCGAGCGGGTGACGAAGCGCATCGGCAGTCTCAAGGTCGGTGCGCCCGACGACCCGGCGACCGAAATGGGCCCACTCGTGACCGCGCAGCACCGCGACCGCGTCGCGGGGTACATCGACGTCGGCGTGTCGGAAGGCGCCCGTCTGGTCGTGGACGGCAGGCAATTCAGGGGCTTCGGATCCAGCCACGGCTTTTTTCTCGGTGCGACGCTGTTCGATGGCGTCACAGCATCGATGCGGATTTATCGCGAGGAAATCTTCGGTCCGGTTCTTGGCATCGTGCGTGTGCCCACACTCAAAGCGGCGATCGATTTGATCAATGCGCACCCGTTCGCCAACGGCGTCGCGGTCTTCACTCGCAGCGGCGAAGTGGCGCGCGCCTTCACGCAGCAGATCGAAGTCGGGATGGTCGGTGTCAACGTGCCCATTCCCGTGCCGATGGCGTTCTACAGCTTCGGTGGCTGGCGCCAGTCCCTGTTCGGCGACCACCATATCTACGGCGCCGAAGGCATTCGTTTCTATACACGGATGAAGGCCGTGACGCAGCGATGGCCCACGCCGCCGGCGGGCGACGCCGCCTTCGTGATGCCGACGATGAGATAAATACGGCTAAAATCGTGCTGCAGGGCAGCAATATCCTTGACACCTGGGTGCTTGGTTCCTACAATCGCCGGCCTTTGTCGCCGGGCACGCCGCCCCGCGCAAAGCTTTTATTGTATTCACTCCGGGCCGTTCCCCGAGGGCGGCCCTCAAAGGTATCTATGGCGACGACGACACAATTGATCCGTACCGGCCGCAACGAGCCCGCTTGGAAGTCCAAGGTCCCGGCTCTGGCCGCTTCGCCGCAAAAGCGCGGTGTTTGCACGCGCGTTTATACGACGACGCCGAAGAAGCCGAACTCGGCTCTGCGCAAAGTGTGTCGCGTGCGTCTCACGAATGGCTACGAGGTCTCGAGCTATATCGGCGGTGAGGGCCATAATCTGCAGGAACACTCGGTGGTCCTGATTCGTGGCGGTCGCGTCAAGGATCTGCCCGGGGTGCGCTACCACACGGTTCGCGGAGCGCTGGACTGCGCCGGAGTGAGCGACCGGCGCCAAGGCCGATCGAAGTACGGCGCCAAGCGCCCCAAGAAATAAATTCCAGGATAATGACACGAGTCATATAAGAGAACCGCCATGTCCCGTAGAGCAGCTGCCCCGCATCGCACGATCCTTCCCGATCCCAAATTCGGCAACGACATGTTGGCGAAATTCATCAATATGGTCATGGAGCGCGGCAAGAAGTCCGCCGCCGAAAAGATCGTTTATGGCGCGATCGACCGCATCGGCGACAAGACGGGCCGCGCCGGCGGTGAGGCCATCAATGTGCTGCAGCAGGCGCTGGATAACGTCAAGCCGGTGGTCGAGGTGAAGTCGCGGCGCGTCGGCGGTGCGACCTACCAGGTACCGGTGGAAGTGCGCGCGAATCGCCGCCAGACACTGGCGATGCGCTGGGTGATCGAGGCGGCAACCGATCGTAGCGAAAAGTCGATGGCTCATCGTCTCGCCGCTGAACTGATGGAGGCGGCGGAAAACCGCGGCGCCGCAGTTCGTAAGCGCGAAGACACCCACCGAATGGCCGAAGCTAACAAGGCGTTTGCGCACTACCGTTGGTAGCGCATGGCGTTTCGTGAGCCAGGACCGGGCGGTCATCTAGGACGGCGCCTATGGGCCGTCAAGTTTTGAGGAATCTCAGTGGCACGCAATACGCCAATCGAGCGCTACCGCAACATCGGTATCTCCGCTCATATCGACGCGGGTAAAACCACCGCGACCGAGCGTATTCTGTTTTACACGGGCGTGTCCCACAAGATTGGCGAAGTCCATGATGGCGCGGCGGTCATGGACTACATGGAGCAAGAGCAAGAGCGCGGCATCACGATCACCGCGGCTGCGACGACTTGTTTCTGGAAGGGGATGGACAAGAGCTTCCCCGAGCATCGCATCAACATCATCGACACCCCGGGCCACGTCGATTTCACGATCGAAGTCGAGCGCAGTCTCCGCGTCCTCGATTCGGCGATCGCGGTGTATTGTGCGGTTTCCGGTGTTCAGCCGCAGTCCGAGACAGTCTGGCGCCAGATGAACAAGTATGGCGTTCCGCGCATCGCTTTCGTCAACAAGATGGACCGTGCCGGCGCCAATTTTTTGCGCTGCGTCGAACAGATCCGAACCCGCCTGCGCGGTAATCCCGTGCCCATTCAACTCCCCATCGGCGCCGAAGACGGCTTTGGCGGCGTCGTCGACCTGGTCAAAATGAAGTCGATCATCTGGGACGACGAGACCCAGGGCATGAAGTTCGAGTACCGGGAAATTCCGGCCGAGATGCGCGCCGAATGCGAACAGTGGCGCGCCAAGATGATCGAAGCGGCCGCCGAAGGCGACGAGGAGTTGCTGAACAAGTACCTCGAGACCGGCGAGCTCTCCGACGAAGAAATCAAGCGCGGTTTGCGCGAGCGTGCACTAAAGAATCAGATCTGCCTCGTGACCTGCGGCTCGGCCTTCAAGAACAAGGGCGTGCAGGCGGTGCTCGACGCGGTCATCGAATACATGCCCTCGCCGACCGAGGTACCGCAGATCGTCGGGCAGAGCGAAAGCGGCGAGCCCATGACCCGCAAGCCGCTGGACGACGCGCCGTTCTCGGCGTTGGCGTTCAAGATCCTGAACGATCCCTTCGTCGGCAACCTGACGTTTTTCCGGGTTTATTCCGGCACCCTGAATTCTGGCGACCAGATCTACGTGCCGAACAAGGGGCGTGCCGAGCGCATCGGCCGCCTGCTGCAGATGCACGCGAGCGAGCGCTCCGAAATCAAGGAAGTGCGCGCGGGCGACATCGCCGCGGCGGTGGGTCTCAAGGACGTCACGACCGGGGATACGCTGTCCGATCCGGACAAGGTCATCATCCTGGAGAAGATGGAATTCCCCGAGCCGGTGATTTCGGTCGCGATCGAGCCGCGCACGAAGGTCGATCAAGAAAAGATGGGCGTGGCGCTGCAGCGCCTCGGCAAGGAAGATCCCTCGTTCCGCGTTCATACCGATCAAGAGTCGGGCCAGACCATCATCTCCGGCATGGGCGAACTGCATCTCGAGATCATCGTCGATCGGATGAAGCGCGAGTTCAAAGTCGACGCCAATGTTGGCAAGCCGCAGGTGGCGTATCGCGAAACCATCCGCGGCACCGTGGACTCCGAGGGCAAGTTCGTGCGCCAATCCGGCGGCCGCGGCCAATATGGCCACGTCTGGCTCAAGATCGAGCCGCGCGAAGCCGGTAAGGGCTACGAGTTCGTCAACGGCATCGTGGGCGGCGCGGTGCCGCGCGAATTCATCCCGGCCGTCGACAAAGGGATCCAAGAGGCCGTTCAGACGGGCGTCATCGCGGGATACCCGATCGTCGACGTCAAGGTGACTCTGTTCGATGGCTCGTTCCACGACGTCGACTCGAACGAAATCGCATTCAAGATTGCAGGTTCGATCGGCTTCAAGGAGGGTTTTCGCAAGGCGAAGCCCGTGCTCCTCGAGCCGATCATGAAAGTCGAGGTGGTGACGCCCGATGAGTATTACGGTGATATCGTCGGCGACTTGAACCGCCGCCGCGGCCAGATCATCGGCATGGAAGATTCGGCATCCGGCAAGGTCGTGACGGCCGAGGTGCCGCTCGCCGAGATGTTCCAGTATTCGACCGCCATGCGTTCCATGAGCCAGGGCCGTGCGAACTACACGATGGAATTCGCGAAGTATCAGGAAGTCCCCACCAACGTCGCCGACGCGGTGATGAAAAAAGCCTCCTGAACTGCAAGACGAATGCGAGACCAATTGAATCCAATGAATTTGCCGAGCCAGTTTTTTCATAACGAGGTGTGCCGTGTCGAAGGGTAAGTTTGAGCGAACGAAGCCGCACGTGAACGTGGGGACGATTGGGCATGTAGACCATGGCAAGACGACCCTGACGGCGGCCTTGACGAAGGTCATGGCGGAGAAGTTCGGCGGGGAGTTCAAGGCCTACGACCAGATCGACAAGGCGCCGGAGGAGCGGGCGCGTGGGATCACGATTGCGACGGCGCACGTGGAGTACCAGAGCGATGCGCGCCACTACGCGCACGTGGATTGCCCCGGGCACGCGGACTACGTGAAGAACATGATCACGGGAGCGGCGCAGATGGACGGGGCGATCTTGGTGGTGTCCGCTGCGGACGGCCCGATGCCGCAGACGCGGGAGCACATTTTGCTGGCGCGGCAGGTGGGCGTGCCGTACATCGTGGTGTTTTTGAACAAGGCGGACATGGTGGACGATGCGGAGCTGCTGGAGCTCGTTGAGCTCGAAGTGCGGGATTTGCTCACCACCTACAAGTTTCCCGGGGACAAGACGCCGATCGTGACGGGTTCTGCGTTGAAGGCGCTCGAGGGCGACCCGAGCGACATTGGGGTGCCGGCGGTGCTGAAGCTGGTGCAGGCGCTGGATGATTACATTCCGGTGCCGAAGCGCGCGGTGGAGGGGGCGTTTTTGATGCCGGTCGAGGACGTGTTCTCGATTGCCGGTCGCGGCACGGTGGTGACGGGACGGATCGAGCGCGGGATCGTGAAGATCAACGACGAAGTGGAGATCGTTGGGATCCGGCCGACGACGAAGACGACGTGCACGGGCGTGGAGATGTTTCGCAAGTTGCTCGACGAGGGTCAGGCGGGGGACAACGTGGGGGTGCTGCTGCGCGGCACGAAGCGTGAGGAAGTGGAGCGCGGGCAGGTCTTGTGCAAGCCCGGCAGCATCACGCCGCACACGAAGTTCGAGGCCGAGGTGTACGTGCTGTCGAAGGAAGAGGGCGGGCGGCACACGCCGTTCTTCAAGGGGTATCGGCCGCAGTTTTACTTTCGCACGACGGACGTGACGGGAGCGGTGGAGTTGCCGGAGGGCACGGAGATGGTGATGCCCGGTGACAACATCAAGATCGTGGTGGAGCTGATCGCGCCGATCGCGATGGAGCAGGGCCTGCGCTTCGCGATCCGCGAGGGCGGCAAGACCGTCGGCGCCGGCGTAGTAGCGAAGGTTTTGGTTTAGTTTTTCTTAAGTTCTCGGACGGCGCCGGTTTCGGCGCCGTTAGAGTTCGCGGAGCGATTGACGAGATTACCCTAGGGCAGTAGCTCAATTGGCAGAGCGGCGGTCTCCAAAACCGCAGGTTGGGGGTTCGATTCCCTCCTGCCCTGCCACTTGAGGTGGCGGGTCCGATAGGCAGAGCGGCGGTCTCCAACACCGCGGGTTAACGGCAAGACTATGGCAGAAGTGCAATCAGCTCCGGGCGCGTCGGCGAAAGATACGGCTCTGTTGAGCCTATCGGTTCTGGCCGTGCTCGGTGGCATCGCGGCTTTTTACTGGTTCGAGGACCAGGCTCTGGCTTTGCGCATTGCGATCGTCGTCGCGGGACTGCTGGTAGGCGCGGGTCTCGTCTGGATCAGTTGGTACGGCCGCGAGTTCTGGCAGTTCGCGCTGGCCTCGCGCATCGAGTTGCGCAAGGTCGTCTGGCCGGACCGCGAAGAGACCATCAAGACGACCTATGTCGTCTTCATTTTCACGATTGCCATGGGCTTGTTTTTCTGGGGTCTCGATTGGCTCCTTACCTGGATGACGCGGTTGCTGACCGGTCAATCCACCTGAACGAACTCGGAGCTGCTAGCTATGTCCCTGCGATGGTATGTCGTTCACGCTTACTCGAATTTCGAGCACAAGGTGTCAGAGTCTCTGAAAGAGCGCGTAAAGCGCGCCGGACTCGATCACAAATTTGGCGAGATCCTCGTGCCCACGGAAGAAGTCGTCGAGATGCGTGACGGTCAGAAGCGCAAGTCCGACCGCAAGTTCTTCCCCGGCTACGTGCTCGTACAGATGGAGATGGACGAGGATACCTGGCACCTCGTCAAAGACGTGCCGAAAGTACTCGGTTTCATCGGCGGCACCAGCGACAAGCCGGCCGCGATCACGGACAAAGAGGCGATGTCGATACTGCGCCGCGTCGAAGAGGGCGTCGACAAGCCGAAGCCGAAGGTCTTGTTCGAACCGGGCGAAGTGGTGCGTGTCACCGACGGCCCGTTCAACGACTTCAACGGCGTCGTCGAGTCCGTGAACTACGAAAAGAATCGCCTGCAGGTGGCGGTGCAAATTTTGGGTCGTTCGACCCCCGTCGAGTTGGATTTCTCTCAAGTCGAGAAAGGTTGATTGTTTCGATTAGGCGCATGAACCAGGGGAGCTGTCCGAGAGGGCGGCGCTTGAACCCACAGGAGCGGTACGAGAAATGGCAAAGAAAGTAACTGGCTACATCAAACTGCAGATCCCTGCAGGCCAGGCGAACCCGAGTCCCCCGGTGGGCCCCGCATTGGGCCAACAGGGCGTGAACATCATGGAATTCTGCAAGGCGTTCAACGCGCAGACGCAGTCCTTGGAGAAGGGCCTGCCCACGCCCGTGGTGATCACGGTGTACAGCGACCGCAGCTTCACGTTCATCATGAAGACGCCGCCCGCGTCGGTGCTGATCGCGAAGTCCCTCGGCATCCCCAAGGGCAGCGCGACGCCGAATACCGCCAAGGTTGGCAGGATCTCGCGCAAGCAACTCGAGGACATTGCCAAGTTGAAGATGCCCGATCTGACCGCCAGTGATCTCGATGCCGCCGTGCGCACGATCGCGGGCAGCGCCCGCAGCATGGGCGTCGACGTGGAAGGAGTCTAGACATGCCCGCCACCGCAAAACGTACCAAGGCCTGGAAGGACAAGCTTCCTCCCGGCAAGTCTTATCCGATCGACGAGGCTCTCAAGCTCGTGAAGGAACTCGCCACGGCGAAGTTCAACGAGTCGGTCGACGTCTCGGTCAACCTGGGCGTTGACGCGACGAAGTCCGATCAGCAGGTTCGCGGTTCCACCGTGATGCCGCATGGTACGGGCAAGACGGTCCGCGTCGCCGTGTTCACCCAGGGCAAGAATGCCGAAGCGGCCAAAGCCGCGGGCGCCGACATCGTCGGCTTCGAAGACCTGGCGGAGAAGGTCAAGGCCGGTCAGATCGATTTCGACGTGGTCATCGCGAGCCCCGATGCGATGCGCATCGTCGGTCAGCTGGGTCAGATCCTGGGTCCGCGCGGCTTGATGCCGAACCCCAAGGTCGGCACCGTGACACCCGACGTCGCGGGCGCGGTCAAAAACGCCAAGTCGGGCCAGGTGCGCTATCGCACGGACAAGGCCGGCATCGTGCATGCTCAAATTGGCCGCGCGAGTTTCGAACCCGTCGCGCTCAAGGAAAATCTCCTGGCCCTGGTAGCCGATCTGCAGAAGATCAAGCCGGCCACGTCCAAGGGAATCTATCTGAAAAAGCTGACCCTGTCCTCGACGATGGGTCCCGGTGTAACAGTGGATCAGTCGAGCTTGGGGCTCAAGCTCTAGGTTGAATCGATTTTTGAATGTGGATGGCGGGTGGTGCGAGGCCTTACGGACCTCGCATGCCCACCGTCTAAGACCGCAGGCGAACCCAAGGTGCCTTCAATGGCCCCCCGGGGTTCTTAAACGAGCTGCCTGCGCAGATGGTGGGACCCGAGTCAGGATTGCCTGGTGACGGTCGCACCGATGAGCGCTGCAAAGTGCTCAAAGGGTGGGTAGGAGGAGGGCCTTCTACCCGATGTGTGACGCTTCTTCTCAAGGAGACCTGTATGGCGCTCAAGTTGGAAGAAAAGAAAGTCGTGGTGGCTGAGGTCAACGCGGTGGCGGCGAAAGCCCTCTCCGTCGTCGGCGCGGAGAACCGTGGCTTGACCGTGACGCAGATGACCGACCTACGCGCGAAGGCGCGCAAGGAAGGCGTCTATCTGCGCATCGTCAAGAATACGCTCGCGCGCAAGGCCGTGGCCGGCACCGCTTTCGAATGCATTTCGCCGGCGCTCAAGGGACCCATCGTCCTCGCATTCTCCAACGACGACCCGGGCGCGGCTGCGCGCATCGTCAAGGCGTTTGCGAAGGACAACGACAAGCTGGTTACGACGATCGTGTCTTTGGGCGGAGCTTTGCTCAAGCCCACGGACCTCGAGCGGGTGGCTTCGATGCCAACGCGCGCGCAGGCGCTGTCGCAGCTGTTGGGGGTTCTCAAGGCACCGATCGCGAAGTTCGTCGGCACGTTGGCTGCTCCCAACTCGAAGTTGGTGCGCACGCTCGCGGCCGTCCTCGAAGCAAAGAAGAGCGCTGCCGCGTAGCGCGGCGGCTTTAACCTGATTCGGGTCGCAAGACCTTTTTTAGACATTTGGAGATCATCATGGCTGTTACGAAAGACGAAATCCTCGACGCGATTTCGAAGATGTCGGTAATCGAAGTTGTCGAGCTCATCGCCGACATGGAAAAGAAGTTCAACGTCACGGCGGCGGCCCCGGTTGCCGCGGTTGCGGCGGCGGGCGGCGCGGCGGCGGCTCCGGTTGCCGAGGCGCAGACTGAATTCACGGTCACCTTGACCGAATTCGGCGCCAACAAGGTCGGCGTCATCAAGGTCATCCGTGAAATCACGGGTTTGGGCCTGAAGGAAGCGAAGGACCTCGTGGAAGGCGCTCCCTCGACAGTCAAGGAAGGCATTCCGAAGGCGGACGCGGACGGTATCAAGAAGAAGCTCGAAGACGCCGGCGCAAAGGCTGCCATCAAGTAGTGACCAGCGCTGGTCAGTGCAGGTCGATGGTTGCCGCCGATGACGCGGCGGCCTTCGCCTGCGCTTTTTATTTTGCTTCAGTTATTTTGGCGCTCTAGCGCCTGGGAAGGGCACGCATGGCATATTCGTTCACCGAAAAAAAGCGCATCCGTAAGAACTTTGGCAAGCGGCCGAGCATCCTCGGCACGCCGTATCTGCTGGCCATCCAGCTGGATTCGTACCGAAGATTCTTGCAGGCGGACACGGCGGAATCGAAACGCGACGAGATCGGTCTGCATGCCGCTTTCGACAGCGTGTTTCCCATTTCGAGCTATTCCGGAAACGCGACGCTCGAATACGTGAGCTACCGCCTCGGCGAACCGGTGTTCGACGTCAAGGAATGTCAGCTGCGCGGCCTCACCTTTGCCGCTCCGTTGCGCGTCAAGGTGCGCCTCGTGGTCCTGGACAAAGAGGCCAGCGGCGCGAAGAAGCCCGTCAAGGACGTTCGCGAACAAGAGGTCTATCTCGGCGAACTGCCGCTCATGACCGAGAATGGCACGTTCATCATCAATGGCACAGAGCGCGTCATCGTCTCCCAGTTGCATCGCAGCCCCGGCGTGTTCTTCGATCACGACCGCGGCAAGACTCACTCGTCGGGCAAATTGTTGTTCTCCGCCCGCATCATTCCTTATCGTGGCTCCTGGTTGGACTTCGAGTTCGACCCCAAGGACTGCGTGTTCGCGCGTATCGACCGTCGCCGCAAGCTGCCCGTGACGATCATCCTGCGCGCCCTCGGCTACACCGAGGAGCAGGTGCTCGACATGTTCTTCGAGAAGAACGTGTTCCACCTCTCGAAGAAAGAGATTGAATTCGAAATCATCCCGCAGCGCTTGCGCGGCGAGACCGCGTCGTTCGAGATCCGCGTCGGCAAGAAGGTCGTCGTCGAGGAAGGCCGTCGCATCACGGCCCGGCACGTCAAGGAACTCGAGGAAGCCGGCGTCAAGCGTCTGCCCGTGCCGACCGAATACCTGCAGGGCAAGGTCCTCTCGCACGACATCGTCAACACCGAGACCGGCGAGGTGCTCGCGAAGGCGAACGAGATCCTCTCGGTGCCGACGGTGGCGAAACTCATCGAGAACGGCATCACCGAGATCCGCACGTTGTTCGTCAATGACCTCGATCGCGGCCCCTACATCTCGGACACCCTGCGCATCGACCCGACCAAGACCCGGCTCGAGGCCCTGGTCGAGATCTATCGCATGATGCGTCCCGGCGAACCGCCGACCAAGGACGCGGCCGAGAATCTGTTCCAAAACCTGTTCTTCAATGGCGAGCGCTACGACTTGTCGCCGGTCGGCCGCATGAAGTTCAATCGCCGCGTCGGTCGTGAGGAAATCACGGGCTCGGGCGTGCTCAGCAAAGAGGACATCATCGAGGTCATGAAGACCTTGATCGACATCCGCAACGGCAACGGGCATGTCGACGACATCGATCACCTGGGCAACCGCCGCGTCCGCAGCGTCGGCGAAATGGCCGAAAACGCCTTCCGCATCGGTTTGGTTCGCGTCGAGCGCGCCGTCAAGGAACGCCTCACGATCGCCGAGAGCGAGCCGATCATGCCGCAGGAGATGATCAACGCGAAGCCGGTCGCGGCCGCGGTCAAGGAGTTCTTCGGTTCCTCGCAGCTCTCGCAGTTCATGGACCAGAACAATCCCCTGTCGGAAGTCACCCACAAGCGCCGCGTGTCCGCACTCGGCCCAGGCGGCTTGACGCGCGAGCGCGCGGGCTTCGAAGTCCGCGACGTGCATCCCACGCACTACGGCCGGGTTTGCCCGATCGAGACGCCGGAAGGCCCGAACATCGGCCTGATCAACTCGCTCGCCGTGTACGCGCGCACCAACGACTATGGCTTCCTCGAGACGCCGTACCGTCGCGTGTCGAACGGCAAGGTCACGGACCAGATCGATTACCTCTCGGCGATCGAGGAAGGGCAGTACGTGATCGCGCAAGCGAACGCGACGCTCGGCGAGAAAGGCGAGTTCGTCGACGATTTGATCTCGTGCCGGACGCAGAACGAGTTCACGCTGTCCGCACCGGACAAGATCGATTTCATGGACGTGTCGCCGAAGCAAATCGTATCGGTCGCCGCCTCGCTGATCCCTTTCCTCGAGCATGACGACGCGAACCGCGCTCTCATGGGTTCGAACATGCAGCGTCAAGCCGTGCCGACCTTGCGATCGGAGACGCCGCTCGTGGGCACCGGCATGGAACGCGCGGTCGCGATCGACTCGGGCGTCACCGTGGTCGCGCGTCGCGGCGGCAGCGTCGACTCGGTCGATGCCTCGCGCATCGTGGTACGCGTCAACGACGATGAAACGACCGCCGGCGAACCCGGTGTCGACATCTATTCGCTGACCAAGTACACGCGCTCGAACCAGAACACCTGTATCAACCAGCGACCTCTGGTCAAGTCCGGGGATTCGATCAAGCGCGGCGACGTTCTCGCCGACGGTCCGTCGACCGATCTCGGCGAACTGGCGCTGGGCCAGAACTTGCTGGTCGCCTTCATGCCCTGGAACGGCTACAACTTCGAAGACTCGATCCTGATTTCGGAGCGCGTCGTCGAGGAGGACCGTTTCACGACGATCCACATCGAGGAACTGACCTGCGTCGCACGCGACACCAAGTTGGGCCCCGAGGAAATCACCGCCGACATCCCGAACGTCGGCGACTCGGCGCTCGCGAAGCTCGATGAGGCGGGTATCGCCTTCATCGGCGCCGAAGTGCGCGCCGGCGACATCCTCGTCGGCAAGGTCACGCCGAAGGGTGAGACCCAGCTGACGCCGGAAGAGAAGCTCCTGCGGGCGATTTTCGGCGAGAAGGCGTCCGACGTGAAGGACACCTCGCTGCGCGTTCCGCCCGGTATGGACGGGACCGTGATCGACGTGCGCGTGTTCACGCGCGACGGGGTCGAGAAGGATTCGCGCGCCCTATCGATCGAAAAGGCCGAACTCGAGCGCGTGCGCAAGGATCTTGCCGATCAGCAGCGCATCCTCGAGGACGATTTGTTCCTGCGCGTGCGCGGCATGCTCGAGGGCAAGATCGCAGAGGCGGGCCCGAAGAAGCTCAAGAGCGGTACGCCCATCGACCAGGCTTATCTTGGGGATCTGCCGCGCGAGCAGTGGTTCGAGATTCGTCTCAAGGACGAAGAGTCGAACGCGCAGCTCGAAACCGTCTCCGAGCGGCTCAAGGGTCAGCGCAAGAACTTCGAGAAGCGTTTCGAGGAGAAGAAGGCGAAAATCACGGCCGGCGACGATCTCGCCCCGGGCGTGCTCAAGATGGTCAAGGTCTACCTCGCCGTCAAACGCCGGGTGCAGCCCGGCGACAAGATGGCCGGACGCCACGGCAACAAGGGCGTGATCTCCTCGATCGTTCCGGTCGAGGACATGCCCTACATGGCCGACGGCACACCCGTCGACATCGTGCTGAATCCGCTCGGCGTGCCCTCGCGCATG
>Ga0209208_10005317_pt1 | contig 17971 bp, 16 predicted proteins | sample S1TSphfallax_3_FD_187694 | JGI IMG/M metagenome (GOLD analysis project Ga0209208, IMG submission 187694) | Host-associated microbial communities from peat moss isolated from Minnesota, USA - S1T2_Fd - Sphagnum fallax MG (SPAdes) (version 2) | ecosystem: Host-associated > Plants > Peat moss >... | reverse complement strand
TAAAATTAATACTTTTTTTGATATCGCAAAAATGTTTTAGGGTCAATCACGTATCTTTCTACACTAAGTGGGGTATTGCATAACCCTACCAAAACCTAGAAGGAAATCAATACCCTAATTGGGATATTTTGTAAAACACCATGGGCTAAATCATTACTCACCTAAGTTATCCAAAGGGTATTGTTCATGGCCACAATGATGGAATTAAATTGCATTGCCTTTATCATTCATGGTTAGAAGGATGGGACTAAAATGCAATACCCTTATTTAGTATTGCATAAGTGTTTTGGGGTCAATCACATATCTTTCTAAACTAAGTGGGGTATTGCATAACATTACCAAAACCTACTAGGAAATCAATACCCTAATTGGGGTACTATGTAAAACACGATGGGCTAAATTATTTTCCACCTACACTATTTTAAGGGATATTGCTCATGGTAAGAAGGATGGATTTAAAGTGCAATACTCATGTCTAATGTTGCAAAAATGCTTTGGGGTCAACCACATATCTTTTTACATTAAATGGCATATTGTATAACCCTACCAAAACCTAAAAGGAAATCAATACCCTAATTGGAGTATTTTATAAAACACCATGGGCTAAATCATTTTTTTCCTAAGTTATCTTAGGGGTATTGCTCATGTCTAAAATGATGGAATTAAATACATTACCCTTACCATTCATGGCCATAAATATGGGATTCAAATACAATACCCTAATTCAATATCCCATAAATGTTTTGGGGCCAATCACATGTCTTTCTACACTAAATGAGGTATTGCATAAGCCTACCAAAACCTACAAGTTAACCACATGGCTTGAATAATTTTTGCCTAGGCCATCAAAGGATATTGCTAATGTCCATAAAGCTTTAATTACTTTGTAATACCCCATTCAAGGTATCCCAAAATGCCAATATGTATTGATTCAAGTAAACAAAAGTAATGCAAAGTTCAACACATTGATGGTAAAAGGTTATCGTAAATTTGTGAAAAAAAGGCCCTCACATCCTCTCAAATAAAAAGGATGGGTGGGGAAATAGATTGTAAGTTAAGATAAATATGTCACCTACATCAATCTCAACATGTCCTATAACATGTTCATCTTCTTCTGACATTGAAGCAAGAGGTACATTTTTTTGTTCCACTATCATTTCAATAATGTTTTCCAAGTCAACTTCAATAGTCGCTTACACTTGTTTTTCATTAACTTTACATAGAGCCAATGCACCGTCTTCAACACTCGCTTGCACGTGCTCTTGCATTTTCCTTCCCTCCAAACTTCCTTTCACTCATGACACCTCCCATGCCATCTACCAATTCAATTTGAGGCCAACTCCTCTTCTCCACTAGTCCCTACTTTTTTCAGTTTGCATTTACCAAAGATGCAAAAACCACAAAAAATAAAAAAACAAACTTTCTTACCAACACTAGAAAATAAACAAAACACCCACACCAACTCTTATTGCTTCCAAACACCACTTTCTCAAGGCAACAGTTGAAAAATAAATAAAAAATCGTGGTTGTGGTTTTTTTGTACGCAACAAAAAAAACAAAAAAACCCATGGCCATGGCCTTAGACTTTGCAGTGCGTGGCTTTGAAAGTTCATGCAATGAAATAAAAAACATGATGATGATGAATTCAACTCTTGTCCATGGCCTTGGAGTTTGCAACTTAGGGGAAAAAAACCACTACCATGACAAGCTAAGCTCGTCATTTTCATGGCTCGGGGAGCACACTTGATGAGAAAAAAAAAAGCTCAGATCGTCGTCATGGTGGCTTCAAAAGCACATGTAATGAAAAAAAAGGATGATGAAGAGCCAAGCTCCTTGTCTTCATGGCCCTAGGCTTTGCAACTTTGAAAAAAAAATGGTGACAATGACAATCTAAACTTGTCATTTTTGTGGTTCGAGAAGCACACCTGGTGACAAAAAACAAAGATGATGAAAAACCGAACTCCTTCACACCTTTGCAGTTATGGAAATAAAAAACCATGATGATGACAAGCTTTGCTTATTGTTGTGGCTTTGAAAGCACATGCAATGAGAAAAAGAAATGATGACAAGGAACTAAACTTTTCATTGTCATGGCTTTCAACTTTGTAGCTTTGGGGGAAAAACCACAACAACAACAAGTTCAACTCATCGTTGTTATGGCTCTAAAAGCACACACGATGAGAAAAAAAATGACAAGAAGCCAAGTTTTTTGTCATCATGGCCTTCACTTCTGTAGTTCTGAAAAAAGAACCATGATGATGAGTTGAGCTCATTGTCATTGTCTTGGTTATAAAAGCAAATGTGATGAAAAAAAACAAAGATGATGAGGATTTAAACTCTTCATCATTGTGGCCCTAGGTTTTGTAGCTCTAGACAAAAAAAAACCATGATAATGACAAGTTAAACTCATTGTCATTGTGGATTTAGAAGCACAAGCAATGAGAAAAAAATAAAGACAATGAGGAGTCAAGCTCTTCATCATCATGACCTTAAGTTGTGTAAGTTATAGCTCTAAAAAAATGAAGCATGACAATAAACTCGTCATTGTCATGGTTCTAAAAGCTCATGTAATGAAAAAAAAGTTTTGAAAAGAGCCTACCTACCTTATAGCTCCAAGCTTCTTGCAATAGCACTCCGTTCCTTGTGCCTACAACGTTCCACTCCTTGTTTTAGCAACATTTCGCTCTAAGCTCCTCTCCTTGTTTCTCCTCTGTTTTCTCAAGTTTTGCAACCTTAAACCTTACTCGCACTAAATTTAAAACATTGGTGATGGAGAGGAATGCAAACACAAAATAGGGGTGAACAAAATGAGGGAGGTAGATTGGCTTGTAGGAGGAAAGGTGGTAGGTAGGTTGGTGGGGACAAAAGAGTTTCCAAAAACAAAATGGTGGTTAGGGTGGTAGGAAAAAAATAAAACCAAAGGTAGCCCAAGAGAAAAAATAATGAACTCCCAAAAAAAGGTCTAAGGAAGAAAAACAAACTAACCTTTGGGGCACAATTTCATCCCATCCATGAAATTGCAAAACAAGATTTTCTGGTCACTCAAGCCTTCATTTAGCCCCCCTCTTAATTCAAGACTTCTTTTGGGGCTTCTTTTTGGGCCATGTTTTAATTTTCATCTAGTCTAACCTTATTAAACTTGATTTATCACCCTATTCAAATCCTCTCATCATGGGTCCTTCATTGCGGTTGTTTAATTTCAACCATTTAAAAAAACTATTGTGCAACAATGTTTTTGGAGATTTATATTTTGCCCATATATAAAGTTTGAACTCCAATTTCCTAAAACAATGGAATATAAGGTAAATTGGCTTATGACCAAACATTTAAGTGCTCAGGGCAAGTCGGCTCCAAGGAGAGGGCTCCATTGTTTCTAGTGTTTAAACAAAACTTTAACCCTACCTATTGGCGTATTTGGTGCATTAAAAATTGTTAAAAACATAATAGAATTGAGAAAGTTACACTCCCACCCACCCCCCCCCCACCAAGTAGAGGGGGTCAAAACTCAAAAAAACAAAGCACCGAACATTACAAAGCCAATTCCCGAACACCCAAAAATTTCCTTGTATGTTGTTCTATTGCTATTATAGTTTAGTGTGGTTTTTTACCATTCTTTGTTGTAGAGTGTGTGAGCTAGTGCAATTGGTGGTTGATCAATTTCTTACACAATCCTTAAAGCAACTTGAATTAAAGCCAAGCCCAAAATCCCAATTTTTTGATAAATTGTGTTATCAATTCTCAAGTTGTAGCCTCCAAACTGAAATCTCGTATGCATTTTGTGTTCTTTTGTCACATATCCTAGATTTTGTGGCTATTGAAAACATTTTGCCAAACTTGTTGTTAACCAATCCTTCCATGCTTTGGCACCTTCACCAAGTAAACAAGGAATGGTCTATTGGTGTAAGGAAAACAACATCATGGAATGTTTTTGCAATTATCAAAATCAACAATTATTGGGAAATGATATCTTGAAAAGGCCTTTATACATCCTTTTTTTAAAAATGTGTAGAGCTTGAAATGTTGTGTTTGGATAAAATTTTAGCCATGTTTGATGATTGGTTTTCTTGGTTGATGGAAATGAGGTTTTGGAAAATGAATAGTATAAGGTTAAGGGGGTTAAAGGTTTTGATAATTATGATACATGAAAAATTCCCAACATTTGCATTTGGAACAAGGATGTATTTTTTTCCTTTAGATTTTTAGAAATGTCAGTGTACCTTGTTACCTATTTTAAAGGCATGATTTCATTATCATTAATAAAAAGGACCATTTCATTCAAATTGCATGTGGATTATTATTTAATCCAATCCTATAACCACCCACCTTAATGCTTTTGGCGATGATTTTTATCTTGATGACAAGTAAACATGTTTTGATGATTGTTTCATGTTGCTCTTGTGGTTTTTTATTCATCCCATCCAAACCTTAATATTTTAGTTTCATTGAGATGTTGATTGAAGGTTTGGTTGATCAATTTTGGTCCAAGGCATATGATGTTTCTTTTGATCACTTTACATCATTATTTTAGTGTTGGTTTCGTATCCTTACTCATCCCATCTAAACCTTTATAGTTGAACATCTTAACCCCAATCAAAGATGTGGATTTTGTTGATAAAATATGGTCCAAGGTTATTGTTTTTCTTATCAATTTTGATTGTTTTCTTCATTTTTAATACCTGAATACCTTAACCTAAATCACCTTTGTAGATTTTGTTGATCAGATTTGATCCAAACTTGTTGCTACTTTTGTTCATCTTGATGATTATATTAATGTTGATCTTGTAGATTCTTCCCCATGTAAACCCCAACACTTCAACACTTGAACCCAAATCATGGAAGCTAATTTTATTGATCAAATTTTATTCAAGGTTGTTGTTTTTTTTGATTAATTTTGATGATTGCCTTCAAAGTTCATGCCCATCTAGCAGTTTCTCCTCATCCCATCTAAAACCTTATACTTGAACATAATTGAGATCACAAATGTGGATTTTATTGATCAGATTTGATCCAAGGCTTCTATTGTTTTTCTTGATTAATTTTGATCATTGTTTTCATGTCAACATAGTAAATTCTACTCATCCCATCTAAACCCTTGTATTGCAACAACTTAACCCAAATCACATATGGGGATTTTGTTCTTTAGATTTGAAGCAAGGTTGTTGTTGTTTTTCTTCATTAGTTTAAATGATTGTCTTCTTGTTGGTCTAGTAAATTTTGCTCATTTTATCCACTTTAATGCTTCAACACCCTAAAATTAAACTACAAATGCATAACCTATTGATGTGGATTTTGTTGATGAGATCTTATTCAAATTTGACGGTGTTTTTGTTGATCCCAACTACCTTCATGATCAAATCGATCACCTATGGTACTTGGACAAAGTTTGGAATATGGCAAAGATAGACACAAAAAGGAAATATGCCAAAAACATGAAGGGAATTTATCTTAATAACAAAGAAAGAAAGAAACTACGACAAAGATGAAATTGGGACATATAGGTACATAGATAAATAATGTGGTAGGTCTGAGAGTGGAATTGTGTGGATGTTTATGTGTGAAATTCAAGAATGGATGGGTTTGGTTATGTTGGAGTGGAAGGTTTTGAATGCGGTGAAAACTTCTTCCATATTCATGTGGCAAAGACACTATGGTGGGAGAAAGGAGCCTAACAAATTGTTGAATTTGTTCAATTGAATACCATGTGTGCTACTTACAATCATCATTTTGCTATCTATAGGAAGGATAAGACCAAGGTAACATAGTTGATTCCTTCCCTAATGTGGAAGGTTGTGTATGCATGATACAAAAAAAACCTATTCAAATTTTGAGTTGTAGGAGGAAACCTTGGAAGAAAGGTTGCAGGAAAAATTAAAGGAATTGAAAATAGGGACATCAAATGAAGAAGGCTTGGAAGAAGTTGTATTGTAGAATGAAGAAATGTTAACACACTTGAAATCAATGGACAACCATGCCATGTGTAATGTCTTGAAACGTTGACAACCCTTAATTGATAGTACCAATCCATCAAACCAATCTAGTCTTGCATCTATAGTTGCATTTAGTGCTCCTTCTATGTATGTAGATTTGAAGACTCCATCATATGGGCCTTGTGTAGCATTAATCCCACCATTCACATCCATTATGTTAGAAAAGGTTAGGATGAAAATGGATTATTTGCAAAATTAATCACAAAGCATTGAATAGATGGCATCCACTACGGAAATGGATTCAAAACAATGCCATGTTTTATTCCAAACACAAATGTAGATTATTGTTGACAAGGCAAACAAAGTTAAAATCAATAACTTGGAAATAATAAGAGATTTAGGGTTTATAGGTGAGGAGGAATTCAAAGAAAAGGTTAATGATATTTTTGACACGTGGAACTAGAAATCTCCATCGCACCCATGGTTAGCATAGTTTTATATATGTTTGTTTATGATTTCAAATGTGAAATCCATTTGGCATCTATGTAGAAAGTTTGCCAATATATGTGTAGCTTTTGAACAAGGATGTATATTTTGGTTTTGTGGGATCAAATATCTTCATTGATTGTCTCCATTTTTCTTGAAACCATTTATCCCCCATCCCATTCACACTCATTACTTATCATGCATTATGTTGTAGGTCCTAATAGCATTTTTGTTAGCATTGAAGGCCACCTCACACCTCCCAATCCTCTTTATGATGAACATCTTGCCCAAATAACCAAGGTCCACCAACAACTATTCAAAGTACTCATCATCGTGCACAAAAATTTAATTTTATACTGGTGCAATATGGCAATATCATGGCAAGATTTTGGATATCCAAAATCTAAGTAGATGAATAAACCTTGATGATCAACCACAATGTTGTTCATTGAGGTTATAATCTTGTGTCCATTGAACTATGTTTTGAGTAACATTATTTCAAAGTTTGTGGATCTTGATGAATGTGCCATCAATCAACCTAGTGTAACCTTGGAACTCATGTATGATGGTGTTCAACACAAATTACCGTTGTAAAGTGGGCTATTGAATCTCATTTCCAATTGCATCATTGATGCAAGATGTAATGAAAATGACATCACCACGAATTACAATCTTTGACTAATTCCATAAAAGAAACATCATACATGCAAACATTATCATGTTTCATGTACAAAATGAATTGTAAAAGACAAAGTTCATGGTTTAGTTTTGAAGGACACCCTATGTGAATGTAGTAAGCACTGACAAAACACCCACCATCCATTAAACCCAAATCCAAACTCCAAAACCTTAAACCTTAATCAAAATTTGAAACTAAAAACCTAACCCAAACCCTAATTCAAAGTCCAAAACTAAAACCTAAAACCAAACTTTAAAACAAAAACCCTAACCCCCGAAGTCTAAAATTAAAACCTTAACCAAACCCTAAACTAAAACCCAAACCTAAACCCTAAAACTAAAACCACATCCAAAGTCTAAAAGTAAAATTCGAATCCAAACCTTAAATAAAAACCTAAAGCCAAACCCAAACTTTAAAACTAAAACTCACATTCAAAGTCTAAAATTAAAACCTTGATCCAAACCCTAAACTAAAACTCTAACCCAAACCTTAAAATTAAAACTCACATCCAAATTTTAAAACTAAAACCCTAATCCAAATTCTAAAAGAAAAACCTTAACCTTAAAACAAAAACATTAACCCAAACCCCAATCCAAAGATTAAATCCTTAACCCTAACCTTATAACCAAAACTATATATCCCTAACCCAAAACCTATTAAATCCAAACCTTGAAACCCTAAACCCTGCCTTACAGTAGGTGTAATGTCCAAAAGATGGTAGCAATTACTTGTCTGCAGCTTATAACAAGGTGTAAGAAAGCTTACACTTTCTTGCTCATGCTTTTCAGCTAGGTATGCAAATCTCACAAAAGGATGCATCAGATGCTGATAACCCCCTCATGTAAGGTGAATGTTCACAAAGCCTACCGATTTCCATATTTCTCTCTTTTGAGTATTCTCAGTGTAATCTGCAGGGACATTGCATGTAACACTCACTAAAGGACAATGCAATTGAGGGAGGAACACAGATGCCCATGAAATAAGAACTATGATCTACTTCCCAAAACTTCAGCGAGCCCTCTTAAAAAGGATCTCTCATACTTATAAACCGTGGCAACTAAGATGGCCAGGCAAGAAAAACCAACGGCAACATGAAGAGCTGCTGTAGGCAAGAAATGGTCTCGATCCATTACCCAAACATTGGAATAGTGAGTTATCAAAGCAGAGCTGGCCAGCACCCCCAGCACTCTCCAGTTTGGCACTGCCTGCCATAAACTGAATGTTGGCAGATCCTGCCAGAAAAAAAAAAGAGAGTCAAAAATAGATGAATCTCTATCAGCCAACTGAAATAAATCTGAGACTGCCAGATGAGGGAAGAACAGAATGAATTTCCAACTTGTTTGCATGCACTGAGAGTCTTGGACCCATGCCATGGTTCATGTCACAAAAATGAGTATGTTGAAAGAACAAAAGCAGTTCAGCAGAAGTTGTATTCACCTTGAAGAAGCTTTGTATAAAAGTAAGTGAATAAATGGTGCGAAGTGCCATGTCTGAAAATGGTCATGGGATTGACATCATGCATAATGTCTAAAGAAGGCATTGACCAGTTAATCTGCAAAACAGTTGCAAGGTGCAATTCTTGAAAGGTCCAAAGAAAGCTACTTATTGAATTCTATATCACATTTTTTCCTTGCAGAACATCAATAGGAGGATACTGATGGTGTTCGCCAGAATGATGCCTGTTGATGGTGCTGCCCTGATCAACAACACACTGAGGCACATGTACAGCACTGAAAAGACAAGCATCCATGCACTTGATTGCAGCAGCTGGGATCTTGTCACCACTGCATGTACAAATGCTTCAGATGTGCCTGCCAACACAGAGGCATCAAGTATGGATGAGCAAACCAGACCCTAAAAGAACCCCTGAAGACCAACTGCAGACACATTGCTCTGGATCACACTAGTTGTTAATGAGCCTATGTGCCATAAAGCTGGGTAGCCTTCTATGCTCCATCATGGGATGATTGGCTTGCTGCACAAAAGTCATGCAACAAAACATGCCTGACTTTGTTGACTGTTGTTAGAAGACAAGGAGTTAGGTGACCTGAACAAGAGTTACCAGACTCTTCAGAGGTTGTATATAACAACTCACCATTGAGTGCAAGGGCAAACACATAGATGCAGTAGCAACCCAGGGCCGCGGTAGCATCACCATCACTCCATGTCTGGGAGTAGATCAAACGCAGCAGCACATATGAATAGCTTGGACCAAAGGTGACAAAGACCAGGCCTGTTTGCAAGGAACACATGCAATTTCATGTACAAGGAGTTCCAATGCATAGCAAGAACTATGAAAGGTGATTAATACAAGTCATGTCTTTTACAACAAAGCAAATGTAAGTAAGCAGTTTTCAAGCTCATTGCAAGGATCATGAAATTGTTGTTGAGGCAGATGTGGAGAAAAATTGCTGACCGATTAGGTTGACAAACTTCATGGCCAGCAAAAGAGTGCGTTCCATGCCATGTGTCTCTCTGGTAGTTCTATCTGTGAGAAGAAGTTTAAACAAACCATGCCATGTTAATGTAGGTCAACACCTGGGAAACAAACTAGAGGATTACATGGACAGATGACTACAGCCATCAAGTGTGACTAAGTGTCTACTGCTCAGATCTGGAAACGTCATCAACTGGTTGCAAATTTCCCTCAAGATTTAGAAATCCCTTGGTTGTGTCAATTTTGTAACTGGTTGCCCTGGTCAACTTCATTGTAACCAAGAGAACTATAATGGATAGCATCTGCCATACACCTAGTAGGAATGGAGGCCTCTACTGTGAAGGTGGCCAAGGGGCACCTGCCTAGGTACGTGGAGTGAAACTAATGCTACTGCTAGAAAACCCAAGAACAAAACTCCCATGTTTCATGTATGACATGGAAAAGAGGCCAGCCACTCAAGGGTGAGCATGCAGAATGAAACATTGGAGTCATTGAAAGGATGAAGGATAAACCATCACCTGCACCAGATACTGCCTTGGCAAAACTAGTGAAGGTGCTCTCTTCAAAAGGTTGCAATACTGACCGCACCACCAAGCTACCTGCAGTTCCAGACCTGACTCCACTCTGAGCTACTACCAAAAAATAGTTTTGGGAAATGGCAGATGCACACTGACCAAAGGATATGCAAAGCACATAAAAACAGAGCTTAAGGCCAATCTAAACATTCATGAAAAAGGCACATGGCATAGTATCTCTCCCACCACAGCAGCTCAAAAAGGGCCTTGAACATAGGAAGGGCAGAAGGAAGAAAAGATGCCTAGCTTGTCGACTAGTCCATATATGCCCTGGTTATAGGCTGTGTCAAACAGAACCAGCACAACTTTTTCGCCTTCTTGCAGCACCAGCTTCTGCACTGATTGAAATGTGAAGGTGCCACACAAGAAGACAAGCCCAACATCAAAAGTGGGTTTTCCATTACGCTTCCTGCATGCATTGAAATTACCACAGTTTTATTAGTCACCACATTAACTGCAAAGTGAACATGCAAACACTGTGAGGGACCTTGTGGATGGCATACAAGAAGTCTGGACTGCTGACAGACAACCTTGATGAAGTGCTTGTTCACTCCTATTAGTACATCCTATTGGAGGTAGACACTTTCAAAATGGCTGTCACCATGGCTGCCCAAACCTCTCCACAACTGAAATTCCAATGCTTTGTACCACTGCTTTACCAATCCAACCTGTTGTAATTGGGATGACTATCACAAGTAACATCCTCGACTACTACTAGGCTATCAACCTTGGCCATAACAGATCAGTGCAACCTGATGTGAATGTGCCCACATTTTAGCAGCTAATGGCAGTTTATGGATGGCCTAGCTTTATAAGGACCCATACCTGAAAGGGAAGAGGTTGAGATTAGACTTTCTTGTGCTGCCATGGAACATGAGAAAGTAGGACCAGTAGCCCAAAAGCAAGCATGCTCCATATGCTAATTGCCCATATGCAAATAGTAGGCCTCCACCCTGGAAGTAAAAGCAGAAAGCCAAAGAGCTAAACCTTTTCAAAATCAAAATTGATGCCAGGCATGATGAGAGACTCTTTCCTACACCGTAGGCAGTGTTTTCTCCTTGGAAGCTGTGATTTACTACTGGCAGCACTTGGCTTCCATCCCAGTACTTCTATTGCAGGTGCTTAGCATCAGAGTTCAAATGGGATTCAGGTTTATCCACCCTTGGATTTGCTGCAACAAGACTTATCATTTGAGATGAAAACAAGGCAGACTGACAATGTCAGTCTAACAAGTGCCACTTTCCCTCTTCCAGCTATTACAGTATTGTAGAAGGCACACACTTTCTCACAATCCTTCAACTGAGACAAGAAAGTACTTAGGTTTTTGGACTTTGAAGACAGGGTGACCTAACCAATCCCTGTCATTATATAGAATAATGCATTTGTGGTACATGGTGTGACACTTGCAAGGTGGGTGTGAAACCTGGTGAGCCCTAGCAACCAGCATGCTGTCTTGATGCTGAAAATGAAAACCTCATAACAAATTGCATCACACCAGGTCAGAATGAAACTCTAGAAATGCAAAAATGGGTGCAAGTATTCACCAGTCCTATTCCTTGAATAAGGAGGATGAAAGTGACAAGGGATCGTGCCAAGGTGGCCACTACTTCAATGCCCACACGTATGCGAAGCAACAATAAATGCTGTGCCAGAATATACAAAGGCTCACTCCCCAGCTCCAACACTGCTGCCACTCCTGTTCTATGCCCCAAGAAAAAATATATGACAGATTAGTTTCCACATCAAAACACTGAATTGACACCAACTCACTGAGTGCTAAGTCTTAAGAAAAAATCTAACTGCATGTAAGTAGTGCAGGAGTTTACCAAGTACAAAAATAGAGCGAGCATAATCTTGAGAGAAGTCAAGGCCTTGCCACCACATCACAAAGTTGTATAATATCAGTGAAGAGATGACTCCCCATGGCAATGTTAGCCATGCCACTGCCAATACTCTGGAGCTGTTCTCTGCCTCTGAGGATCCTGTTCTGTACCCAACATTGTCAAGACAACACGATGCTATCTCAACCTCATGATTGCATATGACCAGATTTCAGAGAAATGACATACCATGTATTGTCCCATCAAAACAGGCCCAGGCTCTGATCTTCTTTGTAGAGATGGACACCCAAACCAGAGCAACTTCATAAAATATCACATGTATTAGTCAAAATCTAATATGCAACCTGTGGGGTTTCAACCGAAGACACTAACCCCTATTGAGGTCTGATCAAACTTCCCATCACCTTCCTCAAAATCTGAACCAATCAGAAACCTGAACCTTAAATCCCAAAAAAGTGACAAATGATTTTCAACATGACACAAATGTTTCAAAGATTGTAATAGGATTTGAAACAAGCATGCATACCCAACATGACCCCGTAAACAGCCTCTGCGAAAACCTTCCCGGCTGATGAACAAAATAGTTGTAGTGAAAAGGTGGAATTGTACGGCTTGTAACTGCAGTTCCACCAGAATGTAGTATTCAGACACTAAGAGTCTGAATGACATGTCTGCCACCAAAGGCATAACAGAGTATCTCCCCACCCATGAATCTTACTTTTTCCTGATGGAGCTGAACACATTCAATGGTCCTAATCAAAATAACCAATGAAAATCTAATCTTCCCTCCAGGCTGCAATAGCACCTATACTTTCAAAGTGACTGCATGATTGACCTAGGGATTCAAACTTTGAACCCCAAACCACTTACAAGTGGGGCCATGTGCCCCAATAGCTAGGTTAACAGGCTTGATCTTTTTTGGGTTGCAGGAGTCGTCCACATACCCCAAATTGTTCTTGAGTGAGCCGGCGCGCTACCAGCACATTGAAAACAAATGAGATAATCCTTGAACTCACTTGTGACACTGCCCCACACAGAGCCCAGCCACCCCTTGTCCAAGTTGTAATAGAGAATCTGTTCAACTTCAAGATGAGGGATAATACCACATCATTTGGATGAGCTGCTTCTAGACATGGGTTACTACATGCAAATTCATTGTTGCTCCTAACATTGACAGAAGAAAGAGACAAATTACTGCTGTGCAATGAGTGTCACCTTCTTATACCCTACAGACTAGTGCCTTCTTATATGATGTGGACTCTTTCTAATAGCAGTTCACCCCACAATCCTGCATGGCCTTATGTTTCTCCAAGGAGTCAAGAGAGCCACCCCTAAGATTCCACTCTTGAATTGAACACACGTTCTTCCAAAGAAGGTCAAGGGAATGCATTTTGGGTCAGGCCAGAACAAAGAATTGCAATTGGGGATTCTAGGCAAGGTAATTACATAATGGTTGGGCACTTTCTTCTTGGTATCTGCATCTGGCAGTTACATGTATCTTGAGAGTTTTGGAATACCTTCCCAATAGAGTTTGGGTTGTTCCCTTTGCCAGGAGCCTCATCAATTCTGCCTCTTTTATGGAGGTAAATCTTTCGTAGCAGCATGGATACCAGAGAGAGAGAGAGAGAGAGAGCGAGCGAGAAGCAGTAGAGAGACACATACACATGAGATGAATGAAGGTCTGGAAGAGCACAGAGCCCTCCCGTGCCCCTGGCTTGCTCTCATCATCTGTGCTGCCTGCCATCTTTCAACCACCTCGAAATGGCAGCAGATCTGAACACCACAGTAAAACCGTCTCATAAGATGACAACAAAAAACAGCTCTCTGTTGCAATATATGTCTCCAAAGCATAGCTAAAAAAGCAACAAACAAGTCTTTCATGTCTGCCTTCTTGCCTCAAGTCCAGTGTGCTTCTCCATGTCTCTTCATTGAAGATTTTTGGTTTTCACCTCAATTCCGGCAAACCAAATCAGAGTACGACGATAATAGGCATAACACAGACCCATCATACTTGTTGCATTGTGAACAGAAAGAAACACAAATCCAAAACCAAAATGGCACCAGATTGGGAATTCTATAAAGCAGAGCGTTAAACCCTAACCCTAAACCTAAATCTGCATCAAGAAATCTTGCATACACTAGAGCTCCCTCACAGACGGACCTGAGACACAAAAATTGTCGCAAATTTGATCATCAACACTGACATCATCACTGCAATCTTGACAATCTTGTCAATGGTAAGGTAGCAATGTCTTTTTCTGGAGGATGTTAAGCACTAGTGGTCTGGGACTTCTAGAGCATCTGTTTCAATCTAGAGTTACCTGGACTCCTAGTATCTACTTTGAACAAAGCGCATGTCCACTGCGAACCACAAAGGATTCTCCACTGTTGTCTGGGGTGACACAGGATTGCAGCAGCACATATCTCTGTGCATTAGTCGTGTTCATTTGATGAAGTGTCTGTTGGTTGCAGATATGCAGCAATGCTGTGAAGGCTTCCGAATGACAAATTTATATTCTCAGCCTGTAACTGCCGTATATAGCCACCACTTCTGTGCTTTCCCGACTGACTATGATGTATGATAATTCTCTGTGAGTTCTTGTCAGTTATCCACATGATTCCTATCATGAATTGTTAGAATTTGGTTGTGAGCCACTGTGGCACAGTGGCATACTCTGCATGTCCTGAGTATTTCGCAGAAACTGTCAACAATGATTTTCTGATCTTTTCTTGAAAAAGCTCTGCTATGACACTCAAGCAACTTTGTCTTTCTTTCAATGTTTTACTGCTGGTGTTTTTCTAGCTCATCAAAAGATGAGGTTTGCTTATTTCTCAGTCATTTTTCTGCCCCCTTTCTTTTAACATAGGCCATGATGTGTGTGCAATTGAGAATTCCATCTTTTATCAGTGATAGCCTTCTTTTTCTTTCCTGATGTGTGAGACGCATGTACCAGATTCTCTGATACTAGTATGCCATGAGTTTAGGATCAGGCTTGACATGCTTCTGTCAACACATGTAGGAGGTGAGGGATGTATATTCACATGCAGGCCGAAGACTATTGATGTCATTTTGTGTGTTCCACAACTGCATAAGCATTCCTTTCATTGAAGGAGATTCATTCCAACCTGTAGCATACAGTTTTAAGTAACCTACAGATCTCCAGTTTTCCTTCATACCACTGCAGTTGCCCAGCCCCAGTGATTCCACCAGAAGCTTCGAGTGCAGGGGAAAGCGATCTAGTGAAGAGAGGTGAGTCCTGAAACCTTACTTTAACTGAAAGCAGTTCAGGTAGAGAGTAAGAAAATATTTATTGGGCAGTTGTCAGCTGTCACGTATGCTTCAACAACTCTCAAAGTCACTTGTTATAATACCCTGGAGGCATATATCATGGAGAATAGTGATTCTCTTGGAGTTTGTTTGTTAGGGTTGCATGGTTGCACCCAGCAAAAGTTCAGACCAAACTGCTATATGTTGATGTCCAGTTGTGTGGTCTGGTCACATATATAAGACTTGCCCTTTTGTGTTGGTCACTTCATTCTTCATAGGATTTTGTCCAACCAGAAGGAATGTCAAATTGTGCAGGTTCATGCAACAGTCCATTTAGCCCTTGTTTGTATCATGCCCTGTTTCAAATGGTCATAATGTTGAACAAGCTACTGATGGGAAGGACAAAAATTGTTCACATTTTGTGCCCATGAAGCAGCTAAGAGAGGCCAGATACATGGGTGAGGGCAGGATGGTGTATTGATTGACTAGTATTATTCTAAGAATGTGCTTGTATGTGGCAGGTACAGGTGGGCAATGATTCAAAGGCATTGCCAATTGTTTTGCAGTTGATAGGATGCCCATGGGAGGAAGCCACTCTGTTGCATGTTGCCACAGCCTTTGAGGTACAATTTGCATGAGGTTTTCCCTGGATGATGTTTCTGCATCACTACTGGACTATCAGCACAGCATGTCATTCTGTTTTCACATTTTTTCTTCTTCATTCAGGGGAATAAGCACACTCAAAACATATAAAAGGAAAAAAATTCAGCAATATTTTCATGCTTGGTTTGGAGGCAAGGATTCTAGAGAAGTTTTGGAGAGAAGAAGTGAGACTGCTTCATTTCAACTTGCAAATCATACGAGTAAAATGCATTTTAAATTACAGATTGTGCACACTTTGAGATTCACATGAAATCAAGGCCAAGCCTATGGCAGAAGACTCTGACATCACTTCAGGCAGAAGCACTCTGCTATCTCCATCAAAGAGAAACGCAATTGGGCCATCCATTTGGTTTAGGGGGTGTCTAAAATCATCAACCATATCACCAATTTAGCCCAATAATTTCCAAGTGGTTGCCTTATTCTTGTGATGATAATTAAAGAACTGATCCAAATTAAATTAAACAACTTTACATCAAAAAAAGCTTTCATGAATCTAGCAAAATTTGTCGTTTTTTTTGAAAGATTGCTACCAGTGTGAGCCATGTACTTGTTCAAGTGAGTTTTCCAATCCTCTCTGTCTCTGTCTCCCTTTCTCTAAATGTTGCCCACATAATTGGGATTGTGGGATTCCTCACAAATCTGCATTTTTTGATTGATTGCAGAGCTCTAAATACCCTGCCTAATTACCTCAGGTATGGTGCCTTTCATTTACACTATAAAAAACTCCAAAGGTTTTTATGTCCAGTAACCAATGGCCTTTTGCCATTACCTAGTCTATATTCTGTGACAATGATTCATTGGAGCTAGTTTAGGTAGAATGGCTTTAGGTTCCATAAGTCGTCCTTGTGAATGACAATTCCAATCTAAAATCTAAATGGCAATTCTAAACTAAAATCTATTTAATTGATTCTCAAGAAAAGAGGAATGGAAGAGTGTTTTTTTTGGATCTTGTTTTTTTGAAGTTTTTTTTTCAACACTATGGTCAAAGCAAATTCTCTATACCTTCTTCACTAATTTGCATTCGATTTTTCTCCAATTGAATTGAATTCAAGTTGCATGCAATGGCATTCAATATTTTCATCCAAATGAAACTTAATTTTTCAAAAAAGAATTCATATTTTTCATCAATTGATGTCTTTGGTAGTGCACAATAGTGTTGAGTCCAAGCTCATAAATTATATATATATATAATTTTCAAACTCAATATTTTTTTTTCCTAAATTGCAAACACCTGCCACCAAACAAATTATTGGGTAGTACTTTCCTAAAGATGTAAATCACTCATAGAAATTTCTTAGTGTAGTTGGAGGGCAACTCATAGCCATGACTCTCTCTCTCTCTCTCTCTCTCTCTAGAAAAGAGGACGGATGTCACCAGTGTTGGTCTGGTATCAACTTTAGAACACTCTAGTGGGTCCTGGTATCAGGGTTTTTTTTCCCCCTCTTTCATACCAGGCTGGTACTTGTATTGGGTGCTTAAAAAAAAAAACTTTCATACCAATCTTGTCTTGGTAGCAAGTCCAAGACTGGTTTTTTGGCTGGTAACATGACTGGTATGGAACGGGTATTGAGACGGAAACAAAACTGGTAGAAGGCGGGTATCACCTGGAGTACCTGCCAGACTGATACCACTAGTAGAAGGCTGGTATTCCCTCGGCCCATACTCGATTGGTAGGGTCCTTATTATCAGTCCTAAAGTCCCCCTAGTTTTTTCATAAGGCTGGTATTGCCTCAGCTCATACTAGGTTCGTAGGGTCCTTGTGTACAGACTGTCAACTGTGCCTTCCGGATTTCGTAAGGTACAGTTCTCGTTTCCATCTTTTAGGATTCTTAAGTTAATTCTTTCTGTCATTTGTTGTCCTCATGCCTGGAGAGATCCGTAGTTTTGTGACTACTTTTTTTAGGGTAAGGACATTTTAAAGTGAAAAGAAGGTGAAAAGTTAGAAAGAGACGAAAAGAAAAACCTAGCCAAAATTTCTGTAGCTGAAGGGTTTTGTAACTAGGACCTTTGGGATTTTCAACCCCTTCCCTCGGCCTACGAGCCTCAGGATGAGACCTTCATTCCGGAAGGTCCTAGTTACAGAACCTTCTCCTAT
>Ga0209208_10005316_pt1 | contig 17973 bp, 14 predicted proteins | sample S1TSphfallax_3_FD_187694 | JGI IMG/M metagenome (GOLD analysis project Ga0209208, IMG submission 187694) | Host-associated microbial communities from peat moss isolated from Minnesota, USA - S1T2_Fd - Sphagnum fallax MG (SPAdes) (version 2) | ecosystem: Host-associated > Plants > Peat moss >... | reverse complement strand
AAAAGAAAAAAAAATCACACCACATGATTTTATGCAAAATTTACACAAGGCATAAAAAAGGCACAAAAAGACAAGCCCAAAAATGTGGCAAAGAGAGAGAGAGAGAGAGAGCTCGTTTCAGGGCTAATTTAACATCTCCTAAGCAACTAGGCCATATATATATTTGGCCTCCAAATCATGTCACATGGAAACGTGAATTTTCCTCCCTGGTTTTAGGAAAAACCCTAAACCCTAAAAAAACCCTAAACCCAAAACGAGTGAAAACTGACCACATCAAAAGCAGAGCCCGACGACCACATGGCTGCCTTGTCTCACTTCGGAACAAGCCTGAAAAAGGCGTCTAAAAAATAGGACACCCCAAAACCCATTACGTACGGTGGAATGAGCCCAATAAACTATGCAAAAATATGAAGGCCCTTGCTTATACAATGTGAAGAGTTTCGAAATGTGACTTTTTCAAATTTTTGGTTATCATTAAAATTAAGTATAAAATCTAAAGCTTTTGAGATTGATTAACAAAATAAAAAAGAAAAAGGAAAAACTAAAGTTGAGTTGAATTGAATGAGTTTTCCAAATCTTGAAATATAACATAAGTGCAAGGAAAGTCATGAACTCCAAAAGGCAACTTAGAGGCAAAGAAGTCCTGCTATAACCAGAAAGTTAGAAATTTCTCTATTGCCTGAACTCAAGGTTGCCCAACCCATTTTGGTTGCAGATCTTTGATTCTTCTTGGAGAATTTTAAATTCATACCTTTTTTGGTTAAATTCACACCCTTTCTTCGCGCATTTCTTTGTGTGTCCGATTATATGCAGATTAAATTTGAGTGTGTCTGCCTCACCCCCCTGATGTCTAGATGAAAAGTTATTAATAAATTATGATACATTTATAAAAAATTGTATAATAAAAATTTCGAAGAAAGGGTGTGAATTTAACCAAAAAAGGTGTGAATTAAAAAATTTCCTTCTTCTTTTTCTCTTTATAATATTTTGATTGATGCTCTTGATTGTGTGGTCTTCACGTTGCTTTTGGCCTTATATCATAGCACCTTTTCAGGTTCAGCATTCAGGTGTTGAATAATTATTTTATTTTTAAAAAATTCACTTTGGCAATAAAAAATAATTTATGAAAATTTTGGCAATAAATATAGGCAGCTTGTTTGGTAATGTTCTCTTGACTTTGTATCTCTAACATGACAAGACTTTTTACAACATTTTTTATTGTTTTTATTTTTTTATTTTTTTTGGGGTGGGGCATAAGTCAGGAGACATAACATTCCACCGAATTATATAGGATAAACAAATGTTGTCAATTATTGGATACGCACTTTGGAAGGGTGAATTGACTTGAAGATAGAAACTCCTAGGTTTCCACCAATTTTTGTATTTTTGGTCTTCCCTTGTAATTTTCTTTAAATTTCTAAATTACAAGAAAAAAAATTTATGTTAAGAAAATTCACCATTTCCAAAAATAATTTAATTACTGCCGAACTTGAAAAGGTACTATGGTATTTGTTCCCCTTTTTTCATATTTAAAATTCATTTCATTGCATGGGCTAAGATTCTTGCTTGCAACTATTTGGAGAATGGCAAAAACCACACTTACTTTCACACTCTTTTCTTCACTCTTTTTTTTGAAAAAAGTTATGCATTTGTTGGCAAAATTATCGCCCTTTCAATAATGGGCAATCTACACAAACCAAAATTAAGCTGCCTCCAAGTCTCAAAGGCCCATTTTAAACATGATCATTTTGCTATGAGATAAATGAAGAGCCTTGCATACACATCCCAGATGGACCCAGCCACATTATTCCTTCAATGACATGGGATTTAGTCCTTCCTTCCATAGCTATTCCTATTCCAAGTGAACTTTGCAATTCCAACCCAAATTCCCAAACCAAAGTCCTTAACTCCAAATGTGCTTGCTTGGAGCGCATCCTCAAACATGGTAATGTAGTGGGACCTCTCCATCCATCCTTCCTTTGCCCATTGGAAACCTTATTTGTTGTAAAAACTTTCTCACATGATATGCCCATATTATGCGGTTGATGATTAATTAATGGCTATTTTATGAAGTTTGTTGATGACCTTTATCTTACTTACCCCATAGAGATTGTGAAGGCACCACTTTCCAAAATAATCCAAAAAATCAAAAAACTTATATAGTTTTTATCCATCTAAAGAAGATCTTTTGAAAAAATATGATTAAAATAAATAAAAATGATATGTGCTTTTCAATTTGATTTGTGCTCAAAAATTAAATAAAATTTTCTTGGCATGGCAGGGCCATCGCGTGACACACGCCTTGTTTATAAATGTGAAGTGAAAATTAAAGAGGATTGGCCAGGAGGCCATTGTGGTTTCACACGTACCTATATCCGGTTCAAACCCCCCAATTACAGTAATGGCCTCTACCGACGTCACTCTTGTCTACCAGTTAGCCGCTGCCAAGTGTGGGTCCGGAATAGAGAATCGAGGTCCCGAAAAACGGAGTGAGGATCCCAAATTAGCCACGTCAGGTCCTGGAGACCGCCAACCCGATTGGTAGGTGAGCTTTTTTCCACAGATATTGGCGTTTCCTATCTGTCCTGTTTTCTTTACCGATTTTGTCGAGCTGGTGGCTCAAATCACCGTTCGATCACTTCCTGACGACCAATCTCAGCTGTCAGTACGAAAAGTCGAGAAAATACGCAAAAGAAATAGCGTGTGGGCTAGCTGGGGCTTTTCTAGCTTGTGGCGTTTTGTTCTCGTGGGGTCGTCGCTGGTGGCGTCGTGCTTGTTTCTCGTTGCAAGGCGGCGCTCTCGTGCTCCTCCTCTCTCGAGTCTCCAGAGTCGTCTTCTGTCGCCTCTTCGCCGATCGCTCCGACTTCCGCGCCATGAAGTCTTATTACATGGCAGCAACGTCTGCCTCGCGTCCGCCTGATCTTCCGGGAGTCTTTTTTTCTCGTAAGAAACGGCTTCATTTCTGCTCAAGACCATCATGATGTCATTTTTGCTCAAGATCATGTATGTTGTCAATTTTTCTTACAGATCTGCTTGATTCATTGTGTTCTCTCATTGCATGGTTCAAATCCGTTTGGAATCACTCCTGGTGCCTTGTTTTGTGTGGAACATAATTAAGCGTGAAGACTCGAATTAGTATGTACTTTTGCTGTGTGTTTTGGTGTCATGTTACAGTCTCTTTATGCGTCGCACAAGATGTTCGTCGTTCCTGTCCACAATCGACAGCGCAAGTTGACGACGTGATTGTCTGCTGGATGTGTTGGCAGAGCTTTTTTATTTCGAGATGAGGCCGATCGCAATAAAATGAGGAGAAACGGGATTGGAGACGATCAGTCCTGCTGCTGTTCTACCGCGAGGACGATTGCGTCGTAATGACCTCGAGAAAGCAGCGTGCATGATCTATCCTAATTTGACGCGCACGTCCTTTCAGTAGTTTTGTTTTCAGATCGGTTTAAAAGAACTTGTTCTACGTGCACTGGAAGCGGCATTGCGGCTGCTGCCAGTGCAATGGAGAGCCCCGAGGTCGAAGTTTCGACAACGGAGATAGAGCTCTATGACTGCTGCGAACCGTTGGAGATAATGAGCCCTGCAGCAATGGATCATGATCTCACCCCCGGTCGTAGAAACCTAATGAACAAGTATCTTTCCTTGAAGGAAAACGAACCATGGCCTCTATTGGCAGAGTATTTCGGTGTCGCATTGGCGTTTGCAGCATTAGGTGCGCTAATCCGTGGCTTGAAGTACGGATCCCAGGGATCATCAACAGAAGCTGCGGAGTCGGTAAAACTGAGCCTCAAACTCCAGAGAGTAGCTTTGCAGGCAATGTTGAAAGGAGCTATGGAAAGATTGCAATGCCTGGCGCAGAATGCGCAAGATCTGAAACAGAGGTTGAAAGAAAGCACAGATGCGAGAACGGAAGAGAGAACAGCTTGGGAGATAGACAAAACGAATCTGCTGCAGAAGATTGCGGACGCGAAGATGGACGTTGCCGAGATGAAACGGAGAAGAGAAGAAGACGCGAAGGCAAACGAAAAAGTTGTACAGATTTATGCAAGCCAAGAGCAGAACTGGAGGAGCGAGAGCAAGAAGCTTCGACATGAGATTGATCTATTGAGGAACGACTTGCTAAAGAAAGAGGTGAGCGGATTTTTCATAAATCCTAGATCATCGACTCCTGCAGCAAGTACTAGGAGCAGCGCCAGATGTTGTGAAGAGTGCAAAGCGAAGGCCAAGCACCTGAAAGAACTAGAAGAGACACTAAGCGAGAAAGAATTCCTCATGATGAGAGCCATAGAGGAAGCGCAATCGGAGGAGCAAGAGCGGAATGAACTTGCTGGAAAACTTGTGAAGGCGGAAGCGATTGCTGCCGAGTTGCGCGAAAGGATTGCTACCGACGACAGTAACAAACGTCAACAGCAGCAGGCCTTCATGGCTCAAATCGCAGCTAAGCAGCAAGAGACGGAACGCAAGCTGGAAGCGGCGTTGGAACATCTGGAGAAAGCGAAAGCAGATATAGTAGCTGTGACACAGAACCGCGATGCAACCATTGCAAAACTTTTGCTCGATCTAGCAACTCTCCAGAAGGACCTAGATGATAAAGAAGAAGTGATACGAGTCATGTTGCTTAGAGCGAGTATCGAGAGAGAGGAGAAGGAGGAACTTGCCAGAGAAGTCTCACACTCAAAAGCCCTAAGAAAACAGGCGGAGAGTGAGAAGGAGAGATGGAAGAGACTAGCGGACGAAAGGGGCCGCTGCACAAGCAGCTCCAGTAGTAGCAGTGGTAGTGGTAGTAGTGGGAAGCAGGATGCTGCCGTGCGTCCTTCCCGACGCAGCTTAGGAAGCAGAACCGATTTAGATAAGCTTGTAGACCTACGCAAAGCGCATGCTGAAGAGCTGCAGAGCATGCGATCTCTGTATGGTAGGCAAATAGAGGCGCTAGACTCCGAAATAGAAATGTACAAAACAAAGATACTGCAGCTGGAGGAGGTTGTTGTTGAGCTACAACACACTGACGTGCAGGAGCAAGAGAGGAAAAGACCAGAGAGGCAGTGCCCGGCTGAGCTTGCAAAGCAGCTCCCAGAGCCTCATGCAGAAAGTTCTACCCCAGTACAGCGCAGCTGGAGAGCATCTAACTTCGAAGGTAATATGAGACCCATATCTCTCATTTCTTTTGCCTGTTTCTCTAGTGTGTTATCTGCTTTGTCAATTGTGTTGGATGCAGTATAAAGGTCTCAATGTATCATTGTCTGAACAGATCAAGTGCGGACCAACCTATTTATTCTCATTTTTTTGGGATGCAGTACAGAGATCTCAATGTATTGTTGTCTGAACAGAACAAGTGCAGACCAATCCATTTGTTCTGATCTTTTTTGCGTGCTGTACAGAGATCTCAATGTATCATTGTCTAAAGAGATCATGTGCAGACCAGACTGATCCATTTGTTCTGATTTTTTTTATGATGTTTTATCTTTGCTTGAACTTAGAGCCTATGAAGGACCCTGCTTTCAAAGAGTGGCTGGAGGTTGTAAAGGGCCGGCATACTGCACACCTTGAGGACAGACATTGGCATGAGGTTCAAGCTTTTGAAAGGCAGATGCGAGTGAAAGATGAGAAAATTGGGGTCTTTCGATCCCAGTTGTTGGCTATGGAAGCTGAAACCAAGAAATTGAAGTCTGAGTTGGAGACACTGAGAGGCCAATCAAGCACAAAGGATAAATGCAGAAGTGAGGTCACTGATGAAAAGAACAACCAAACAACTTTGTCTATGAACAAATGTGTCAGGAGTCTTGATGGAGACTATGGCCCAAATGTGGTGGTCAATACACAAGTATCATCCGATGTCAAGCTAGAACAAGATATGGTGGAATTGCTGAATCTTGAAATTGCAGGGGCCATGTAAGAGAAGCTACTATGGAACCTAATACGTTGAGAGTGAACTGATTTCATCTAGTGTGTCAACCCCCCCCACCCCGCCTCTAGTGGCATAGCAGAATTTACTGTCAGTTGTAGATTGTGTCTGTTGAGTGCTTGCCAACCTCATGACTGCATCTTCCTGTTGCTTTCAAAATGTGATCAAAACTCAGGATGCAGGTTCTTGTAAAAACATGTGCACACAATATTGAGCAGATTGCTGTGAGCTTATCTACATCCACCATCAGGAGCTCATAAAGTCAGTGGGGAGTAATGGCAGATAGTCCTGCCATTCATACGATTAAGGACCTCAGTGATGGTCTGACACCTTGTGAATGACACTTGCAAGGTTATGACTGGACTCATTTCTTGTTGTGTTTGTTTTACTTTGGATCTGAAACCATGGTTACCATGAAAGCATCATTTCAGAGTTTTCTCTGCAGTCCCATAGATATGTACTCCAACTCTGTTCTCTTGTCTGACACCCAGAGAGATGATCTTCTGAGGCACTGCTTTCTATTTACTATCTGTGAGATTTGTCCTTTCTGATTCAATTTACAACAATTATGTGTGGTTTGACAAAAAATTTGTGCAACATTGCTCTCAGGAAGAAATTGGAAGAGAAAGATATGGAGCATCAGGCCAATCTCTTGAAAATGGCAGAAAATGCAGAAGCAGAGCTACAGCAGAAAGATATTCAACTAGCTGTGGTGGAAGCAGAGTTATGCCAGATGCAAAAACGGTTTGAGGAGAGGAGTTCTGGTTTAAAGGTGTCAACAGGCATCTGCCAAGAGAAAGTAATGTCAACTTGCAATTCTGAATCTTTCTCTATGAATGGTGTGATGTTCTACATTCGAGGAATGCTCTCTTCTGCATGAGCTTGCTCTATGACTGATGTTGATGATTATAATCTATCTTAACTCTCTGTGTGCAGATCATCATGACAAAAAACAACCATGATCAAGAGTCACTGCTTGAGAAAGTTCAATTCAGTAGCACTGGAGCTGAAAACCAAACTCAACCAAATGGTGACAGTGAGAATAAAGCAGAGGGGCTTGTTCATCCACCAGCTGCCACATTTAACTCCCACAGGTTGCGCTCTGCAGATTCACTTTTAGAAGAAGAAAAAGCCATGATTCTGTCTCCTGCAGATGTGGCTACCAATGATATTCTGCATTTACAGGATCACAATGTGTTGTCAGATAACCAGGAAACCACCGGCAGCCCATTGCAAGTTGTAGGTCTGGAAAAAGTTGGAAAGACAAATATAGTTCCTGCAGAGCTCTCCCACACTGTGCTCATAGAAAAACATCCAAAATCTCTTCCAAGATTGCACAAGAAGATAAGCCTTGCAGCTGATTTACAAACCAAAGGGGGAAAAAGCCTGACCAAACAACCTTCTAGTCCATTTCGAGCTGCAGATCACTTTCCAACTTCAAGGAAAAAAATGTACAGCCCCAGCTTGGTACAGGTATGACCAACAACAGCTTTGAAATATTGTTGGTTTATCAGTATGCCAGATTCAAAAATTATCCTGGTTCTTGGTTTGCTTCTGTGTTGTCTGTGAGCCTGCCATCATGCCAAAGCTTCAAGATGAAGTCAGCTGATTTTTTAAAGCAGTGGATTCTGCTTGCAGAAATGTTGGCTTTTGCACACTGATGCAAGAGAAAGCTGATTCTTTGTCATGACATGTACTTAACAGCAGAGTGCTGCCTTTGATGGTGTTGCAGGCTCCTCATCTTCAAAGCTTCAAGCCCATTAGAAAAGACCTGTTTCAGAGTTTGGAGAAGAAGAAATTGCCTGACAAACATCGACCTCAACCCAATCTTTCCAAGGATCGACAGACCCATTTATCTCCAAGAACCAAGAGTACCATTATCAAAAGGTCAGTGTTCCCAGAACTGCATTGTGTATATGCGAGCTCAAACCATCCAAAGAATAAGCAGTTTATGCAGAGGTCCAAAACCGTTTTATAGAATGGCCTTTGGGACATTTGCACTCACTACTTTGGAGTCTGGATATGTATCCACAGAAAAGATTCTCAGACAAGAGAGGAGATCCAACTCTTGGGTCTTGCTTTGGAAGTGAGAAAGATTGAGCAGCAGCTCACCATGATGAACAAAGCTCCAGCAACTTGCAAGACAGAGGCACACCATAAACCACTCAAAGCCCAAGGTAGATTGCAGACAAAAGCTGTTACTCCAAGGAAGAAAACAAGGCAATATGCAGCTCTTGCAGGGAAAGTTAATCAGCTGGCCAAACAAATCGTGAGTTGCCCATTTTCACTATATCATGTCTGCAGTAGACTGCTGTTGAGACGCTGTTGAAGCTGCATCTTGTCCTCGAGAACCCATCAGTTACTTATCAACAGAAACTGAACCCAATTCTGATAAACTTTCAAGACCTTGCAATTGCAAGTCCTGTATGCATATATTCTGGTTTTCCGTTACTAAACAATTTTGAAAGGTCCATGCATTGCATCGAAAGTTATGTTTTCTTCATTTCATATGGCATCAGAAGCTGGCTGTCCATTTGTGTGGTTGTGGAGGGAATCATTGCCATTAGAAGTCCTAATGCTAATTAATGTTCACAATGTTGGATGGTTGGTAGGGCTTGACAAATGAGAGCCTGGAGGCAACAATGAACAGTCCAGAAGAGCAAGATCCTTTGACAACAGAACTATATTTACCCAAGAATCGTCTATTTACACAAGAACCTTCATCTTCAGAGCTTATCCTTTTGCAGCAGAGGGCTGAGGCTGTGAGTGAGAATCTTGCAGCAATTCAAGCTAAATTTTCCAATGAAAGCAGAGCAAATATTTTTGCAAAAGATGCTGCCCCTTCAATTTGCAAAGGACCACTGGTGGACACTGTGAGGGCCCATCTCTCCCAAGTTCAGCTAGCACTCAGCCTGAAACTGGCTCGCAATGTCACTGTGCCAGAAGGACATACTTATTTGGACAAGACTCATCAGGTACTCATTGAGGTACTGATGTGTACAAAGGAACTTGCTTAACCAGAACAAACTGGAGGTCTTGAAAGGTTCAATTGGTGAGAGAACTTCAGACTACTCCACTATTGGTGCTTCTGCTTGCACAGGGAACCATCTAAATGCCATGTTTGAAGCACAATGCCATTTGACTCTTCTTGTGTCTTCACTGGTCTACCGGAGCATGTCTTATCAACAGCATACTCTAGCAGTTAACCCTATTCTAAGACAAATTGAAAGACTATGGTTTATGTTTTGCATTGCTGGATCAGGTCCATGCAGGCTGCTTCCAGGAAGACCTCAAAGGGGTGGCTCGTTTTGACAGGCAGGATTCAAAACTGTCAAAGTATGTTCCCATCACTAATTGATGCCATGTGCTTTTTACAATGTGCTTGCAACCACCAGGAGGTACTTAAGAGGAACTAACATTTCAATCAGCAAAATATTCTAGGATTCTATCTTAATCTCCCCTTAGTTTGCATAAGGTCTTCTCGCACATATTGTGGCATAATCTTATGACCAAATGTGTGACCTTCTGAAATGCAGACAAGAAGCCCACAGCCAATCAGTAATAGGAAAGCAAGCTCAAGCAATCCTTCGCCGACAGGAGCCTACAGTCGAGCTGCAGAGATAAGAGCAGGCAGCTGACCACAGAGATCATTGATGTGGAACTGCAGGCCTTGCTGATTGGACCTCCAAGTAGACATACTGGACTGGCTGCCATATGAAACCAGACATATCAAGGGTTCCTGGAGGAAGAATATCCATAGGTTGAGCCTACTTTTGGAATGGGCAGCCGTTTGATCAAGTCTTTTCCAATAACTCACACCAGTGCATCAACCTGGTGAAGCAGCTTGTTAATATGCAGAAACAGGGCAAAACATTTTCACTGGAGGAGTGACAACATACAGTTTCTTGCATACCATCTCCCTTGTTCAACAGTATTCCAAGACCTCTATGATACCATCACATTTTTACCAGAGCTGCATCAAATCTACATTCAAGTATCATTGGAGCGTTCATGTTATTGCCATCTGCAAAGCCCAAGATTGGACCAGGTAAACTAATGTCAGCCTCTACCATAAAATCTGCCAGACTCTTGCTGCAGTGGCAAAACACTATTGATATAGGTCTGTGTAGTAGCCATAGTGGTTCACAGTTACATAGTTACAATAAGTGAAATGTATTATAGAATTTTCACTCGCAGTCTACAGACTGACACTCTTTTACCACATTGCACACAACAGACTCAATTGTGGGTGGCTACTGTAAAACTTCTTGCTCACAGTTACCTATGTTGCAACAGCACTACTGCTGCACAATTTAGAATAAGGGGCAAAACAACTGAGCTCGTAGAACTTCTTGATGTCTCAAAGCTTGCCACAAAACAAACAAAACATTCATGAAATAAAGTATTATGGTGTTATGTAGTTCCTTTCGTCGTTGATTATGTTTCCAGCTTATATTTTCAAGTCAGGATCGTATTGGGAGCACTAGCATGGATTTGTGAAAGTCAAAAGAAAACTGTGTAGCAAGTTCTAAGGATAAGGAGTCATCATCGCACATTGTTCACCCAGGTGTTACTGTGAACTTTTGAGTTCTATTTTTGGGCGAGCTTCATGGAATGCTTCCTATTTTAACTATTGCTAGTTTGAACTTGAAGCTTCAATAGCATTTTTTTGCCATCAAACAAATGCATAGCGATAATTCTATACATGTTGAAGTGTTGAGATATAATGTCAATGTGTTTCCTAATCAATTCCATGTTGATTGCCAAAGTTGTATAATGAATTACTACAAGAGACCATTGTGTGTCAGGTGCGTTCGTTGCAAGGTGTACATCTTGCCCTAGCTTCCAATGTCAGTATTGTGTGTGCATTGAGAGGAGGGGACATGCAAGAGTCAACCAAACAATGACGTTCTGAACATAGGTACAAAGGATGCAACAATGGGTCCAATTGATTCATAGTTCAAGTCTAAGTTTCCAAATACAACCTATTTCCCATCTATCCAAGAAATTAAAATGCAAGATGAAGAATCTACTTAAGTTGGGTAGATGTATCCTTGGAACCTCAATATATAAATTGGAACTAATCCTAGTATCAAAAACTCAACTAGACTTGTATAACCTTGCTATAATACTCCTACGATACCCTCATTATTACATATAGTTGTCTAATGATCCCTTTGTAAACACGCAACATGCATGGTACAAAATTTTTAAATATGCATGTTAAGATCAATAGTGTTCTTTTTGTTGAAACTTTAACATAGGTGCTTGACTAATTTTTGTGATGGGCAACCAAGTGTCTTTGATATTAAATGAAATTGAAGGCTTGCAAATTTGGGATCAAGCTACACAAGGGGTTGAGATTTTAAATGATTATAAGAGCTATATTCCCACATGAAAAACCTAAACAATAGATTGTAGACCCTATACCATATGCCATAGACCCTAAATGTTATATCATAGGCCCTCGATCATACACCTTAAACCTTAAACCCTAAACCTTGTAGGGTAAAAACTTTAAACCTTAGACTATAGATCCTAAAACTTATACCCTAAATTCTAGACCTTTAACCCTAGACCTTAAACTTTAATCCTTAAAACCTAAACTATAGACTTTAAACTTTAGACCTTAAATCATATATCATATCCCTTGAACCATAGATCTTAAATCCTCACTTCTAGAACCTAGACAATAAACCTTGACCCTAAATCGAAAACCTTAAACCTAAAAACCACGATCATAAACCTAACAACAACCTTAGCCATGTGGCATCATTAACATTTAGCCAAGTCACAAAATGCAAGGACATCCTTTTCAATCATTACTCATAGAATGGACATTCCACTCTCAACATTTTTTTGTTACAATTGGGAAAAAGCTGGGAATTATGCTAGAGACAATTTGATCGAATTCTTGCAATGGAGAAAACTAAATGTGAAAATGTGAGTTTGAGTTTTCTTGATGATAACATGTGTGTAATTGTGTTGAAGTTAAAAGGGAAGCATTTGTCTCCTAATAAACAAATTACCCATAGTTAAGAATGAATACAATGTTGAATTTGACAAAAAATGGTGCTCCCATTTCAAGCTTTGTGTTATGGACTTTCAAAAGGTCAACTGAAACTACTAATTACTTAAATTAATTTACTTAGTTGATTAATGTGAAAAGCTTATTAGTGTTAAAGTGGGTGTTCCCCACATTGCTTGTTAATTGTTTCCTTTTTTTGCACAACAAATTCCTTTTTATTTATTTTTAAAAAAGGGGGGTGGGGAGAATCACTTTGAGTTGAACTCCCATTCTATGTGTTGGGATTCATGAAGAAATCTTTGAATATTTATAAGGTAATTAAAGAAATAATTTTTTTTGAATCAATTGATATTTTGATTGTTGGAACACATTTCATCAAACTTTGTCAAAAAATGCACTCACATTTTAAAGATAGACCTTTGCCACATAAGTTATAATGATTTGAAGGTCATGAATAAAATTGTTAAAATGAGCCTAATCATTCAAATGACAATTTAAGAGGTCAAATCTAATTTGAGTGAAAAGTTTGATATGGTAGTGAAAAGGTTTTTCAAAGGTCTATAAAACAAATTCATTTTTTTAAAATTTAAATATCATTTGAAGACAGGTGAACTCTTGAAGTCTTCAAAGTCATAAACTAACAATTTTGGGACTCTCCCACTCTTGCCATGTCAATATAAATGCAATGAAAAATTATAAAATATATTAATAAGGAGGTTCGGGATTGAAATTTCAAAAACCAAGTGAACAACATGTTCATTTGTTTGTTACATATTATATTGTTCCATAAGATTAACGTATAATTACAACATTGCTTGAAAAGAGTGTGTTACAAGTTTACCATGTGTGATACAAATTCAAAACATGTTATGGAATTGAGTAAAATTAATATAACAGGTTACAACATAACTTTACAATGATCGATTTAATAACATCTTTAGAATGGATAAGAGGTGTTGATTTTTTTATAAGCCTATAAGCCTTATTACTTGAAATGGGAAAGGAATCTAATGACAATTGTTGTTGGTCTTGTGGCAAGCCATCACATTGTGGAAGAAAAGTACTTCAAGTCAATTGTTGTGTACATTAAATAAAAGTTATTTGTGTGTGCTAATGAACTAGGATAAGACAACATGGGTAAAAATGTGTATGAGTAAACGATTGAACAACGTGTTGTGCTTATAATTGTTAAATTTTAATGTTCATGTTAATCATTTCACAAGTGGACACAAGAAAATGGAATTGGAACCCTTCTTACACCTTTTTCATAACAATTGTTTGTTCTTGGTTCTCCTTGGGCACACATCAAGAAAAAACAATACACATATGTGATTTAGTTTTAATGATGAAAATGTGCATTATAATTTACCATGTATTGTGAATTGCATTACTTTTTGAGGTTGTACATGTTTCAACCTCCTATTAACACACATTGTATTTGTAAGATGGTAAAGCAATTACACAAAGTGAATTTATTAAAGGGTGCATTTTTGGTTGGGGTACCACAATAAGAACCATGACACCCTTTTGTTAGGTGTTTTGAGTCCCGAAACAAAATCAATGTTCTAAGATGCTAAACAATGAAAGGGGGATATGTATGTTTAGACTTTCAACCAATAAGTGTTATAGTGAATAATTCAAATCAATTGAAGACAAAATTTAATGTCATATTCAAATATAAACCAAAAAAAAATGCAAGACTTCAAAACATCTTGAGAATAACATACTTTCATTTGGAGTGCCAAAACCGTATTGAAACATCAAATACTGTCCTTTTTTTGGACCCATGTCTCCTATACTTCTTTCCAAACCTTTTTGAATGTAATTTCGTAATTAACAAAATTAATTTGATTATCTTTATTAACGTGGCCCTTTTCATTAAAAAAATCCAAGATTCTAACATCAATTCCACAAAACTTGGTGATAATACTAAAAATTTATGCTATCATATAGAACATACTTTATTGTATTTGTGGTTAAAATATGGAGAAAATTTGAGCAAATATTCCTAGTCCTATTGATTCTTGTTTGATAAATTGCATAGTGAGACACAGTTTCTTGAGCCATCTCTCAACACATTTAAAAACATGTTTTCATAATCCAAATCATAAAAATTAGCATCATTTAAATAAAAAATTATGTGAATATCTAATAAAAAAATCTACCAAAAATAATATTTTGTAAATGTATGGTCATTCAAAATATGTTTTAAGAGTGGTTTTGGGGCAAGACGTCCTTAAAAATGGGTAATGATGTTCACAATTATGAAATATAAATATTACATGGTGTTTGCAAGAAGGGTAATTGTATTGGCCATGAAATAATAATAAACATACATCATCATACATTTTGAAAGATTAAATCACTTATGAAAAATGATGGGTGCAATATAACTTGATTACAATATGTGTAATTGACAATCAAATCAAAATTTATGTTGTTGGATGAGATATTATAAACATTGTTATAAATTGACAACATCAAAAGGTGGATACAAAAACCAATACCTTTTGGAACCATGTTGACAATCAAAGTTGATGAAAAGAGAAAATATCAATGCAAATTAACTTATTGTAAGGACTTTTTCATATTTACAACACATATGCTTGTACAAACCTCAATATTAATCACATCATTCTTAGTTTATGTTATAAAATGAAAATCTTATGTGATAGATGTTGAATAAGAACCGTCCATTCCATTGTCCCAATAAAGCTAATAACAACACCAAGGTTTAAAACACTAAAACCACTTAATGAAAATAAGAGATTTACCTTTTGCAAACACAACCAGGGAATGAATTGAAAGACATTGGGTTTTGGTAGTCACCAACCCCAAAACTTATTAAAGCTTTTTAGCTATTGCGACAACCATATTTTATTAAACTTACCCCATACGTATAAGCAACTTTTCCAAATCATAGGGTTTTTTTTTTTCATGATATGTTTTTCTAAATTCAACAATATTGCAATGGCAAAACAAGTATTAAATGGATGTCATGGTGAAACCCATGATTGAAAATGTTGAAACCTTACCAGGGTAAAATGTTTTTACCTTATTCAAGGTATCATGGTAAGTTTTAAATAAGATAAGGGTTTTTTGTTTTTAAAATTATCCATAGAAAAGGTTTACAAAACATGGGTGGTGTTACTTACAACAATGTTCTTCATGAATAATAAAAGCCTAAAGGTCTAATTTAATTTCCTTTTTTATTTCTTATTCATAAGCATTTTATGATTTTGTTGTTGAAAGTTGAAATTTGAAACTTGAGACCTTAAGCCAAGTTTTATGTTTTCTTGTTGTGTTTGTTATTTTTTTTCTTGGATTTGTAAGAAAGGTTGTTTTTTTAAATTATTGTCCTCTTCCCTCATTTTTTCTTCTCTTTTTTTTCTCTATTTATTTTCTTCTCCTACGTTGCTTACTTCCTTCACCATTGCACATGTCCATTTGTTTGTCATGTCCAACCACCCATTTGCTTGTCTATGTTGAAAATATTTTTCCTATGTGAGTTGAAGCTTACTTGCCCATATCAACCCTACTTGGGTATTATCCCCCTACATGTATGTTGTAGTTTTAGGAGTTGGGAGCTTCACATACATATTAACAAGTTTTTTTAATAAATAAGTTTTTTTCTTCTTTTTACCCCTTTTAGTTTAATTAGTTTATTTGTGTGTTTGTGTTTTGAATTTGATTTTTTTCTTTTTTCTTTTTCTTTAAACAATCTGATTTTCTTTTGTCTGTTTGGTTTTGTTGTGTTTTGTCATGTTTATGATTGGTTTTATTCTTAAATTTCTTTTTGTAATTATGTTGAAATTTAGTTTACTTATTGATGTTTTATTTTTTATGTGCATGCAAAAATGTTAAGTATTTTAGTGCAACATTTATACATTTGAACCTTTTGCATACCTTATACACATTAAATTTCATTTTTTTGCATCATGATGAAAAAGAAAAGTGAATGAGATTTTTAATTAATTTTTTGAACCCTAAACCCTTACCTTAAACCCTTTGTTTGTAATGTCTTTTCACTTTTTTTTATTATAAAAGTATGTAATTGTTTTATGATTTGGATAACATGGGATTTAGTTTTATTTGTGGTAGACTAATAAGTTGTTTATTTTTTCCATTTTCTTGATAATATTCTTGTGAAAATTTCCAATGGATTAAAAAATGAAAATAGAATTAATGGCAATGAAACATGTGAAATTTACATGAATGATGAAATTATGAAAAATATGGAAAAAGGCCTCAAGATAATCTTTGTTTACAAATTGAAACAAGAAGAAATCTACAAAATAAAAAATGATAATGAAGATCAACCTAAAAAAAGTTACATGCTCAAAAATAATGTTAAAATTTGCATAGGAAAGTTTTTTTATGCTGGGTTTTCATTGTGTAAATGATAACCAAGATGACGTTGAGCATGCTTAAATTATGTGTTGTATTAAAATGGTTTGGTCAATACATTCAATCCAATAACACAAACAAGAAAGGGGTTAATTTTATGTCTTAAAAAATTGAAATAATATCTTTAAGATGACATGGGGTTGTAGATCATGTTATTTTTACAAAGACGTTTGAAGAGGAAATGAATTGTTTTATGAAAGAAGTAAATGAAAGAAAAACAATAGAAAAGAAGCCAAATGTGTTTGGGAGATTTATTTTTTAAAAATTTGTTATTAAAAATTCATTCAAAAAAGATGATGTGCAACATAAAGAGTTCCCGGAAGACTTTAGTCTTTTGATTGTGAAAAACAATTTGATAATCCAATTTATGGAATATTTATAGCTTAAACTTCTAACTTTGCATTCATGTCAAAGAATAAATTTCCCTTCTGGAAGGCAATTTTCACATGAATTATTACTTGGGTTAATGGAAAAAACTAGTTAACTTATGTTCTTCCAACATTGGGAGAATGTCATTTTATGACTATTAGCTTTGATTTTTGGATGTTTAAAAGGGCATACAATGTGTTTGTTTTAGTTGTTAATTTTTAAAGAAATGATTAACAATTCAAGTATGTCACTATTAGTTTATTTCAAGCTCCAAAAATCCGAGGACAAGTCTTGGCTCAAATTTTGAAAAATTCATCAAACAAATATGGCTTAAGAAATAAATTCATTGCTTATATTAAGGATGAAAGGTTGAACCTCAATGTAATGATAAGTAAATTGAAATCAATTATTTTAATCATGTTTTTTCTAAGGCATGTTAGTATGGCACATCATATGAAAAAATGTGCAAAAATTTGGAAGATGTTTCTATTAGGTCTACACAAATACATTTGTAAAAGTGCATCACTTGGCCCAAAAAAATTGGGAAGGGAAGGTAGGAGTGGAATAAAACTTATGTTGAAATTAATATTCATTTAAGGAAGTTAAATACCCCAATGAAAACAAGGAAAAAAATTCAATTTTAAAACTTTTATTTTCAATTATATAAGATTGAACATTAATTTGCCTATATTGTTTTGTAGGTTTGCTAGAAAGATAATAATGTTTTAAGAAACATTATAATTTTGAGCAACTATTGTGTTTTATTATAGTAGACAAATTCTTATGAAGGTTATTGGTTGAATGTTGCTTCCTTTAACATGGCACATCTTTCAAATTATGATGGATTTTTTTTCCTATTATCATTATTTGTCTTTGGCCATTGGTTGAATGTTGCTTCCTTTAACATGGCACATCTTTCAAATTATGATGGATTTTTTTTCCTATTATCATTATTTGTCTTTGGGCATTGGTTGAATGTTGCTTCCTTTAACATGGCACATTTTTCAAATTATTATGGATTTTTTTTCCTATTAGCACTATTTGTCTTTGGACATTGGTTGAATGTTGCTTCCTTTAACATGGCACATCTTTCAAATTATTATGGATTTTTTTTCCTATTATCACTACTTGTCCTTGGACATTGGTTGAATTCAATGATGCATTACATTTTGTAATTTCCATGAGTTTAAAACTTAAGAAAGAAAATGAAGTTGTGTTCTCTTTTGATCACTTAATTGAAGATTATTTAAGCGTTGTTGAT
>Ga0209208_10005315_pt1 | contig 17974 bp, 15 predicted proteins | sample S1TSphfallax_3_FD_187694 | JGI IMG/M metagenome (GOLD analysis project Ga0209208, IMG submission 187694) | Host-associated microbial communities from peat moss isolated from Minnesota, USA - S1T2_Fd - Sphagnum fallax MG (SPAdes) (version 2) | ecosystem: Host-associated > Plants > Peat moss >... | reverse complement strand
TTTGGGCGAAATCTCGCCAAATTTCAACTTGAAAATATATGATTTCGACCTATGCAAAGGATTTTGCATGGAAGAAATGGGCCCAATTCGGCAGATTTCGAAAAAAAAAAAAAAAAGTTTCCAGATTGCCAGATTTTTCCAAAGAAGAATTATGGAAACTCAAAAAAAAATTTCACTACACAAAAAATATAATCTTCAAAAAAATCCTCCCAAATAAAAAACCGAAATTCTTCAAGATATTATTATTATAACTCTATTATAACTAATCTCAAGTTTCAAACACAAGCCAAAAATATCATCTTTCAAAAATCCTCATATAAAAAAAATAAGACCTAATATTATTATTATTATTACCTAGTAGGGGCCAAAATCCCTTAAGCTACTATTATACTCTATATTGAATCTAAACACAATATCTACTACATATTTTTAAAAGACCCTCAAATGATCTAATTTCAGCACCAAACAACCTTAGAAGGTGATAGCAATTGCCAATATGGTAATAAATGCACTGGAGAAATAAATAAATACATTGTGTATATAAATGGTATAAGAAGAAGGATTACATAAACATATGTGTGTAGCCAAAAATATTAGAAAGATTTTTAAAGATTTTTTATTTCATATTCTGGTTTATAGTCATATTTGGCTAAATCTTCCTAAGGATGATTATCACTTTTTTTTTTCTTTTTTTTTTGTGGCATCTTCTTGTGGATGATCACCACTTTGAAAACAAACAAAAATTCCAAAATAAAAAGCACCACTAAGAGATCTCACCAATTTTTATTTATTATTTAATAAATAAATAATAATAATATTATTATTATTATTATCAGTTTTGTGGTTTGGAAAGTTTGGCGATTTTTCCAAAATTTTCAGCTTCTTTTTTTTTTGTAAGACTTAAATTTTTGCTTAATTTCCAAAATTTTCCCATTTTTTTGTGAATTGACCGGCTACCCAGATGATGATACCCGTGTCTGTGATATATATATAACCTTGTTCCATATTGATACCCGACGCTGATGATTCTGCTAAGTCCCATGCATTTCAGTAAGCGCACTTTCTTGTCGTCTGCTGCTGCTCGTCTTCTTCGCTTGCGCTCTTCTCTTTCGTCGTTGCGTTTTCTTCTTCCGCCGCATCGCCTGCCAAGTCAGAAAGCCGATTACAAATTTCCCGCTGAATACTCCTCGTTGTCGCGGTGCTTTTGATGCACGATTTTTTTTTTAAAATGATTTTTTGCGGCCGTTAGAATTTTCTTTTTTCCCCCATCAGTGAAATCGCTGCATTCGTTGCAGAGTCTCCGTTGTTGTTGTTGTTGTTCTTCTTCTTCTTCTTTTTCTTCTCGTTGGTGGATCGGTAATGTTGTCGTTTTGCGGGTCTTTTATTTACATAGACAGATTTGTTTGGATCTCCTAGAACGCTCTGTAGTCGTATTGCTTGAATACGCTTTGGAGAATGTAGAGCTTTGCACGAGGACATGAGGTAAGAAGGCAAAAGCTGAGATCCGAGGGAGATTGATGATTTCCTCAGACATTATACAAAGAAAGCTTTGTTTGCAGCCCTGAGAAGGCTGTAGTCATCCTTCTTGAAGAGACTCTTTGGGGGATGCAGCGTTCTGGACTTTCTTGCACACTTTGTCTTCACACGAGAACATGAGATAAGAAAGCAAAAGCTGAGATCTGTGGAGCTTTGATTTTCGCCTCAGATATTATACATAGAAAGCTTTTTTTGCAGTTCTTAAGAGGCTGCCGTAGTCGTCCTGCTGGAAGAGACCCTTTGGAGGATGCAGTGTTATGGGCTTTCTTTTGCACACTTGGCTTTACACCAGGACACGAGATTAGACCGCAAAAAGCGTCTTTGATTTTCGTTTCAGACATCATACACAGAAAGCTTTGTTTGCACAGCTCTTTGAAGACTGTAGTTGTCCTGCTTGAAGAGAGAAGCTTTGGAGAATGCAGAGTTGTTTCTTGCACGCTTGGCTTTACACCAGGTATGAGATTAGAAGCCAAAAGCTGAGATCGGATCCGAGTGACGTCGATTTTCGACTCAGGCAGTAGGGGGAGATGAGCAGATCATGTCGAGAAATCTGAAATTACAGAGCAGCTAATTGATATGGAGCAAGATTATCTGGTTCAGGGAGCAAAGGTTTGCTGGCATAAGACTGAACTGCGACAAGATACAGAAAATTGAGATGGATATCGAGGTCGGTGCGCTTCAACACATCACGAGGAATGTGAACGTGGCTGTGCTTCCGCATTTTATTTTCTCTGAACATCCTTGAACTAGTGATGCGTCCAGAAGGAGAAGAAGAAAAGAGACATTGGACGCGCCAGGGCTTGGAAATTTTCAGATCTTCTCCTCCCATCGTCACCCTCGATAGGAGACCGTGAAAAGAGAAGGAAGAAACAGAATCCGCACAAATGGAAGCGAGCTATCGAGCAGTGCATCCAGTGGGAGTGCCTCCTCAATTTAAAGGAGCGGGACCGCCAGCAACGAGAATGAAGGACTTGCCAGGATCTGCGGGCACGTTAGGAGGAATGGGGATCCGATTCGGCCAGTTTGCCTTCGCTTTGACCTCCTTCTCTGTCATGATCACCATCCCGGACTTCTCTTCCGTCACAGCTTTCTGGTACGTCTCCTCGTGTCCTCCCAAAGCTTCTCACTTGAACGCAGATCTTCAGGTTTCGTTATGAAATCCACTTCCTGTCAAGCTTCCTCTAGGATGGTCAGACAGTGATCATACTGGCTGGAGAGAAACTGCTTATGCAAAGCAGCCTTCAAAGGTACCTATTGCATCTGCAGTCATAGAAAGAGAATGCTGAACTCCATTATCGAACTTGGTTTCTGAACTTGTTCTGGACAATGCAAGTCTTGGTTGTTGCTATCTCGTGTGGCTCTTTCTTGTCTCTGCGAAGGATCCTCACGTGAGAAGCTTTGTAATTGTTGTTTCTGTTGGTCATCCCGGGTGTGCATTATCTTTCACACATCATGAAAACTTGTTCTGGACAATGTACTTCCTTTCTTGCTATCTTGCGTGCACTTTTTTCTTGTCTCTTCACAGGATCCATATGGAGCTTTTGCAATGGTCTCTTTTTGTTTGTCTTGGAAGGAGCTTGGGGGGATATTTTCTCTTCATATTGCGTTGTTCAGTGTGGGTGAACATTAACTGGAGATTTAAGAGGAGACCAAAAGCAAGAGACTCTGTTTCCATAGCTACAACAGAATTAGATATGCTAGGACACCAACAACTTTGGGCTATTTGTTTGTTGGGTGCAGTTTTCTTGTTGCAGCCATGGTGTTTCAATGCATGTGGAGTCTCTCCATGGGGATTCTGGATGGATATGCAATCCTTTCAGGGCAATGCCTCCACAACTCTCTCTTTGTCAGCCTTTTTGTGGTTGGTGACTGGGTAAGTGAATGCCACACTTCTGAGGGTTGATGCCATAGCACGGATCAATATTTCTGCAGTTCATAGCTTCTAGCAAGTTCTTTTGATTACCCATTTGAGGAGTTGCAATTTTTTCCATGAGCTTCTTTCTGTTTGAACTCAGAATCTGTATTCTGAGCAGGTGACTTCAACAATAACATTCTCAGGAGCATGTGCAACAGCAGGAATCACAGTCCTCATAGACAATGATTTAAACCGATGTGGACCAAACCATTGCAGCAGACTTGAAGCTGCAGTGGCCATGGCTTTCTTGAGTTGGATCATGATCTCTTTGTCCTTCTTTTTCTCTTTCTGGCTCCTTTCTAGCAGGTATCATTTCATCTGCAAAAGCCCACTTCAAACCATCTTGTAAACTGAGAAGACACATACTCCAAGGCAACCCAAATTCTTAATATACAGTCTCGAAAGATCATGGGAAACAACAGTGTACTCCTTCAGGTCTGAACTGGCCCCTATTTCTCCCCAGCCTTCCTAATCATCCTGTCGGAAATATCTTGCAACATGATTTTCTTCTCTTCTCCTTGGTTCACTTTGTTATGCTCCTCCAAACACTGTGCAGAGTCAATGGATTGAAAGGCTACAACATGTGAAGTAAATTAGTACATTTTTGTCTCATGAAGGCTCCTCCTGTTTTCAAAGTGGATGTGGGGTATATATATGCCCACACACAGGCTGGAGCTACAATTTTATGAGCACAAGTCTCTTTTCAAGACTTCAAAGGTCTTTTGATGTTCCAGTCAACCACGCATATCTGAGGCTTTTCATTCCTCTATAGCATGTCCCTACCTGATGCTTCCTGATACTTATTGGAACTGGAATCAGTGGGTTGTGATGGGTGGAAAACACAATCCAGTTCCTTCCAAGGAAAGTGTATTGTGGAGGAGACATTGGAGAAGCTTCAGTTTCCAGGTTACTGTACAAACCCTGTACATTTATTGATTCAGTTGACTGATGAGTCCATTGGGTATATGTTGACCATCATGGGTCTCTATTGCAGCTGTCTCTCTTTTTCAAAAGATCACAGCAGCATCAGCAAGAAAAGCCTCATGCAATGTGTTTCTGTTTATCATGCTGATATTGTGGTTCATAATTACTGCGTCATCATCCATGGTGTGACATTCCTGGTGATCACATAGCTCAATAGTTTATGAGGTTGCATGGTCAATTGTAGGCTGAATTCGTTAGGCTAGGTGATCAGCAGCTGATTATTGCAGATGAAGCAATGGTTTAAGCGATTTTCAAGTGGGGAAGAATAATGGTCATGTATGTGGTTGGACTATGCACCATTTCTCCTGTTGTCATCTCTGTTTTGAATTTTGCTTTGGGATTTTGAAACACAGGGAGTATGTGTGACATGTAAAATGCAGAGTATAAAACTAGATTGCCTTTTGCCTTTTCCAAGGAGAAGTGGGGTTGTCTGCAATCTAGATTTGAGGTATTAACTCAAATATAGTAATGGTTACAACTTGGGTTGGTAAAGTAGACATATAACATGGACTTTTAAACGGTTTCTTTTTTCAATTTTGTGAGATGGGTGGGTTGTCCATCATCCAACCAGCTTACATAAGGAATGTATTCACATAAAATCTTCAATTAGCCAATGGACACACAAGGTAGATGGGCATTTTTCATTTCAGTGTTGAATGCATGCCACATTGATTCATTTTTGGTTGTGATGATCTCAAATTGGTCATTATAGCACTTAAAAGAGACAATGATTTTATCATCATGATTGGGTCTCCATTGTGCTTCAACCGAACAATTGTTAATATGCATGAATGGAATTGCTGTGTAATGTAAGGTCTATATTGAACTTGTTTAGCCACAAATAATTAATAATGCTGAAATTGATAACGTTCAATATTTAATATACTCAAATAAAGAGGCACATTGATTTCATTTGGTGACACATTTCCAAGTCACATACAAGCAGTGTTTTGAGATGTTTTCATTTTATGGTAGATAGGCTGGTGAGTGAACACTTAAGAACTCAAAGTAGGTCAAATCCTTGCACATTGTTCCTCTGCTTCTGAAGCTCAACAAACATTTGTAGCCCTTCACCTAGCCCTTCCAATGTTGGAAACATTGCTCAATTTGGTGAAGGAATAGAATATGGAATGTTTGGCATCAAGCGAGTTAAGTGTTTTAGAATGGGTGAATTAAATCAGATTAGGATTTTGAGCTTAAAATCTATGATCATTGCATCTTTGCCCTTGGAATACAAAGAAGTTTTGTAAAACTGTACTTGGTGCATCCATCAGGTTTTTAATCACTCAAATCCGACTGAAAAATGAGGAACATATGGGGCTGGAACTAAAGAGGGATCTAGGGTTACTTTTTCAAAAAAATTGAAGGAAACTATCACCCAGCCTCTTCCTAGGTTTCTGAGTTGCTCCTCTACTTCACACACTAAACAATCAGTTGTAGCCCTCCAGTGACAATGACACAAAAATGACTCAATTTGGTGAAGGGTTTAGGAAAATGTTGGAAACTGTTCAGTGATAAGCACAAGCTCAGTGACAGGAAGTTCTATCCTATTTGATTTTTGCTTCTTGCAAGACTAGCATAACACTCTGCATTCACACAGCATAACCTCTCACCCTGCGTTTCCCTTGCATGCATCATCTGGATAGGAGGGTTACAAATCACTCTCAAACCTCTGAACAGTAGGTCATGTCTCATAACCAGCTTTGAGGTAATTGGTTACCATAAATACCTTCAGTGCTCCTTCACCTCAGCTACTTCCAGTAATCAACAACCTCTTGCCACTCACCTAGTCCATAATTTGGGGGAGAAAAGATGTTCATGCTTTTGGAGAGGATGAAACACTGAGATGTACAAGTTCTGCTTGGATTGCAGTTGTCAGTGACATGTTGGTTCTCAGAGGGCTTGCAAGCATTTCCTACAGAGCCACTGTCATAGAAGTTCAATGAGCACACTTGGATTTGCATAGAAGCAGGGTTGCACCACACTGGCAAGCAGGAGAGTATGCACATTGCCACAAATCTTCCAAGTACAAGCTGTGGTATAGTGGGACATGGAAGCAAGTGTTGAACAGGGAGCAAGTGCCCAGATAATTACAAAGATTTCTTGCTATTGACACAAACTGACTTCACCTTGTCTGCTGAGGAGTTCCATGACACAGAGGAGAGTAACAACAGTGGTTAACTTCATCATGCCAGACCAGCAAGAATCTATACAACCTACAATGGAGCTGCAAACTGACCCAGTGGTATCAATTGTGTGGCAGAACAAGAGTTCAGAAATTACCCTTTTGCAAGGACTAGGTCTACATTCTTAAACACACACCGTGCTAGCAGTTCACATGCCAGATCTCAGAGGATTCTTAGGATTACTGAAAAAACTCAGGGCTGGATGAAGTAGTTGGGTTGAAGAAAGTACACTCGCTTGGGATGAGGCTTTCCCATATGATGAGTAAGTCTGTATTTTCAAAGAAGTCAGAAACAGGAATTTGCTACTCACAGAGGTTCAACACACAACAGCCTTCCTCCATGGACTGAGCTAGCATCATCCAGGGAAGTACCAACAATTGCGAAACAGGTTGACAGAGACACAGCCCTGGGTCATGGTCTGGTGCCAACAACTTCACCATTACCACCATCTGAATCATGGTTTGCAGCTGCAACCTCCTCCACTCCACTTGTGGTACCTTCATTGGTGAAAAACATTCAGGATCTGTGAAGAAATCTGCATCTGATGGGTAGCTATCACATCACCCCAGTAACAACTCTCTGAACAGATGTGCTGCTCCAAGGATTTGCTTCAGCACAGACAATCCTTCAGACCTACAATGCAGTCTGATTCCTGAAGGCAAAACTGCCTGTGGAAACAGGCTCTATGTTGATCCTATTGAACTCTAGAAAGGAGCTAGGGGGATTGTCAAAACTTCAAAGGAGCTATTCTCTTCAAGGCTCATACATATTGTACCAACAGGATTCATGATATGTGCTTGAAGTTACAAGCCTTCTTGGCTCCCACCTGCACATGGATCCTTCATCAAACAGAATGATCCAGAGACACATTCTTCATCAGACACTAACAAGCAAGAATTTTTGAACATATGCCACAAAGAGCTTGAACAAAAATTCAGGCATACATACCTGAATCAGAGAGGGCTTATTGAACATACTGTGTTGAATCCATCAGTAGAAATTTGGTTCTGTATTTCACCACACAAACCTAGAGCAGGATGATTCTCGACTAGGGAAAACATGAATCAAAGGAAACTTCACTCCATCTAATACCTGACTCAGGTGGAGATCTGCAATCTCTTTTTGAGTCTCCTGCAGTCAGGTATCACATTTTCTCTCTAAAAGATTGGCTGGCTACTATCCAGGCCCCACAGCATGTCTTGTCAGACATGATTAGCTAATGTAATTTCTGCAGAAAATCCACTCTATGATAGCAATCAGACATGGCCAATGGTGCTATTTGACAAACTGAATATCCTTATGCCTGACATAATAAATGGCCAGAAACACCACTCATGCACAACCACAGGCCAAAAGTTCTGGCCTAGATGTAAAATTGTATAATTAATAGATGGGTGCAAGTCATATGTGCAACAGCCAAAATCTCAAAGATATAATGTGCATGTTTTATATTGCACTTGGTACCATATGGGGAACATATACAGCTTACATGCTTGGTATACGAGTACTTATTGATTAGTTGCTTTGAAGTGAAAACCAATCACACAGGAACTCCATTTGACTAAAGAAGTCACAAGATTATGAGAACTTTGCACAAGATATGGTAAACAAGAATTTGGGTATTATTTGGAAATAAACTACAGCAATCAATAAATCATCAACAGATTCTGGTCCACTGTTTAGCCAGGACAAATCATTTAAGGATACCAGATGACACAAGCCTGGTAGGAGATTGGAGAGATGGAACCCTGGTGTAAAAAGCTGGAACAAGAAGCGAAAGCTGTGCTGTTATAGCTCCAAGTCATCTGCTTCTTCAGTGTCATCATCCCACTCAAGAGACATGGAATGGGTAGCTGATAGGAGCTCAGTCAGGCCTGTCAAATCCTCTAGGTAATTAGGGCGGTTCAACACTTCCAAAACAAACTCCATACCTCTTTCCCTGAACTCCATCACAACCTGCTTAATGCACACGCAACTTGTGAGTACACCTGTCTCTTTTAAGAAACAAAGACAATCTCTAGTTCTCACCCAATGAATCAACTCAAACTTGCATGGATGAGAATGCTACCTTCACATGAATTTCATCTGGATCAAGCTGTAAGTTATTTGGATTCTTTTCCCATCCCAAGGATCAACCCTAGCAGAGAAATATTTGAGTTCTTACAATTGAAGAGCAAGCAGTGCACTTATTGAAGGCATGGCCCATCACAACAAGTTGTGCAAAGTGTGCAACAAAACCCCTGACTTGATGGGGCAATATGCCGAGGGGATGCTCTGTATTCTCCAATACCGATGCCTCTTTATCAGCAGGAGCTAACAATCTGTGAAGACACACAAAACATGGAGCAATCCATTTTGCAGTCAGCAATACAAGCTTCTCAATGATGGAAACAACTCTCACAGAAGGGAATGAGAATAATAACACATTTCAACTGGCAAGAGAAAGCAGATTATGTAATGAGTCTGGAAGGGTATTGGAAATCAGAACCCTACCCCTGTGGATGATGAAGGAGGGCCACTGCAAGCTCAACTGCAAGAGCAGCTGCAATTGGAGCCAAACCAGGCCGTGTAACAGTGCACTGCTGATCCAAGGTTCTGTTTGCTGTTGACTGCCATCCAAGCAAGTATCACAATTCCATTCACATGTTTGTCAGCATCAGCTCACCAGTGAAAATAGTTCACAATGAAGAGATTCAGCAACCATGCCAAACCCATTACAGACCCAGTTACGGGCAAAAAGCTGAGTGTTTTAAGTGACAAGGTAATTTGCTCTCATGTAAGCTCACTGCAAATCTTCTAATCACTCAACAACAATCAATATGCTGGTGAAAGCCAATGAACAGAAGATGGCAGAAAGACACATACATCTAGGGGAGCCACCACATCATTGCAGAAGTAGCAGCCCAATCTTGGGCTTTCTGCACTGGCACTGCTCCCAGGGGTTACATGTGGCCCAGCACCATGCCGCATCACCAAATATGTGTCAAACCCTAACGCTGCATTTATTGCAATCTGCAAACTTGTTTGTGTCAGTGATGCAAAATGCTGGATTTGAAACCCATCTGCAGCAGATACAGTAATATCTTCATAAGAATAGAGAAATCTCCATTCTCATGATGAAGAAAAAACAGCAAGGTTAACACTTCCTCAGGAAGCCATAGAAAGAACCAAACAAGGAAAGACAGGAGAAACAAAAAACAAAAAACACACACCGGTATGAACAAAAGTGCCAGTCTCACATCTGTTCAGGGACCGTCAATAGAATGTATGATATTGAATCAACCACCACAACTTCCCCACTGACTTCATCAGCTTCCCACAGTGGGTAAAGGCCGGAGACAAGCATCAACCTGCAAACTGAGTTTCTGCTGCAATTCCGGAAGCAATGGGAAGACTCAGCCATACTATTGGCTAGCAACAGACCGGACAAGAAAAAAACAGACTGACAGAAACGGAAAGGAAAACTAAAGGAAAGGAGAACAGGGAAAGACTATGAACAAGTGGGCTTACGAGAAGCTCCCCACTTACAAGACCCGAAGCAAAATCAATTTGAAAACGCCAAAAGTGGAAATTCCAAAAAGGAATTTTTCTTTAATAAGCAACCCTCTAGTTCTCTTTAGAAGAATTTTTAAAGGGTAGCCTTTTACCTTCAGAAAGACAACAAGACTGACCATCTGAAAGACAAAAAGCTTCTTACAACTACAAAGCCTCAAGAATCTGTAAATTTGACTATTGGTAACCCCAAGCTTTGCAGTCATTGAGATAATGGAATGAACATGAGGCATTCTAATCATTTCTATACCTGCATACTCTGGTTGAGAGCGTTTGTCAAAAATGTCACAGGATAAACCTTGAGGACTTTGTCTCACAGGTAGATCCAAGAATTTACAAGAGAAGTCTTTAGACGTACAATTCAACTCACAAGATGTTTCTGGGTATGTGCTGCTACCAAAAGAGCCTTGGTTAAGGTACATAAAATTCTTGAAGTCTGGAAAATCAGGAACAAAAAGATTATCCACAAACCTACAAACCAGGGACAATCTATGAAGAACAGGGCATGTGTTACGCTTCAAGAGATGCTTAATGAAATCAGACTCATAGGTAAAGAGATATAAATTTGCCAAATAGACCGCACAATTAGTACCCATGGGGATACCGATGCATTGTCTAGAAACACCATGATCAAAACAAAGAAACAAATTGTCTGACAAGAAATCCAGCCAAGAGATCAAATCTGAAGCCTCTGCAACCGCAACTTTAAAGCTATGAAGATTTTCAAACAAATGATCTCTGATTGATTTTTCAGCCACAAAAACTAAAGTTCAAAGCTGTTTTTTGAACCAACAGAAACTTAAAACAATGAAGCTTCAGCATCCGATTAAAAACTTTATTTATCAGAACCCTCATACGAGCTTTTAGATCCATTAGGTCAATTTTAGTGTATAGAGTTGAGAAATCAAAAGACCGCAACAGAAGTGGGGAAGCTTTATCAACTTCAGATCTCGAAAGATTAAGTTTATATATTACCTCCACCCCTCCTGTAGAGTCATTGAGAATCCAACTACTAAACAAAGAACATCTGCCTTTTTTAAGTTTAGACACCCAAAGGTCATTAACTGCAGGAAATATAGCTTTGACGACAGAACTCAGCCACTTAGAAACTTAAGTACAAGGAGTAGAGCTGGCTGCACAAATGAATCTAGTTTAAATTGGGTTTTTATGAAACTTCCAGACAGCACAAAGAAACAGGAGACCAGGGCCACACTTAACACCATTAAAATTATGAGCCTTATTAAAAGAGAGATGAAATTTCAGGATATCAGATTCGGCAAGATTGGACATCACATATGTAACAACAGGAGAATTAAGCTCAGAGAAAACAGAAGAAACATAGAACTTTTTACAAACAAACAAAACATTGTTGCTACATTTATCCATGTAGGTAATGACCAAGGACTGTTCAAGACTCTTTAGGTTGTTGCTACATTTATCCATGTAGGTAATAACCAAGGACCATTGGAGACTCTTTAGGTGATCCAGATCTGCTAAAGGAACAGACAAAGAAGAATCAGAAGGGGTTTGAACCACGGAGGAAGCACGAGTAAATGCAGCAGATACAGTAAATGTACAAGAACCAAATCTCTACTTTATGCAACAAAGTTTTATGTTACCTTATTTGAATTAGCACATAGAAGTGTAGGCAACCACCGGCTTTCGCGGGTATCAGTAAGAAGGAACACAACATCATGCTCATCAATCATCTCCTTCAATCTCCTACAATCTTCCAGTACCCCGGCAACTTCATCTTTGCCAACGGCATGACCTGGCATCGGGATCGCCATTTGCACACCAACCGCATTCTAAACCACATGCAACATTTAGGTTAAAACCTCCATATAGCAGGTCACATCTATGAAATTGCAGAGGAAACTACACAACAACAGTTCAAGGTAATACAACAAGGTTGCTGAGGAAACTCCACATGCCCAGGACAGAACAAAGCACAAAAGGGCAAAGAGATGTTCCAATAAAACATAGTAGAACATTTGTGTGACAATCATAAATCTTGGAGTAAGGAGAGTTATCAATCTCTGTTTGACAGAACAGAAATGTGATACACAAGACAACATAACAGTACAGACACAGAACTTTGGAACCATTTACAACCCAACAGAAGAGACAGGAAGAAACACAGTGAGGAAGAGACACTTGAGACAGCATTTTGTAAGAATTTGCTTGAAGTAGGCTTTTGACCTAAAACCCTATGCCATGGACAAAGGAAGTGGAATTTGAAAGAAAACAGAGTGGGGGCGTGTGAAGTGAGTGGAAACACAATAAAGAATGAAAGACTAACAGCACTCAGCATATGAAACACCAGAGGACTAGAGTACCCTGTGAAATACATAAGGAAGACAACTGAAGAAGATTTAAGAAACAAATGCAGGAGAAAGCCATGTGTCCACCCAGAAAAAAGAACAAAGACAACAGCAAAAACTAGGAAAGCATGAAGAGCTTGAGTTGTCGTGTGCTCTACGTCACACAGGCGATTGCATTTGCCTAGTGTGTTCAGAACCTGATACTATGAGTCAGTGAATGCTTATGGAAGGTGTCATGGAAAAAGGCACATCAACTAAAAACAAATAAAAATTGATCTGAGTAATATTGTTGTCTGTATGGTCAAACTAGAACCTGTAAGTGACACTGGGACTAAGGAGAGTATGTGCAACTACCACACCAGGGAAGATCCTCTTCAGATTCTCAGCTGCTGCATCAGCCTTCAGCTTCCCACCATTTAAGCTGTCCTCATGCATGAAAAGAGACTGGCGAAGCGGGTTAGACATGGCTACTCGACCATAGTCTACGAGTGTGATATGCCGCACTCCCCATGCCTGTTTCAGAATTCATTGACAATGAGATAGAGAAGAGAGGCAACTGCGGTGTCCCAACATCTCATGTCAACAAAAACCTTCTCCATGAAGCAAGTACTTCACACAGTGACTAGAAAGAGGGCTGCCTAGCTCTTACAGAATTGTTCTCCCTGAACTGCATACAGCACTCATACAACAGTCATGATCCAGCAGAACTGTACTTAACCATGAGACCACGTGCCACTTGACAGCCCAGAGTGCCTGCACCCAGAAGCAAGCACTTTGTTGATGCCAGGCGCGCCAAATCAAGGGATGGCAGCAATCGCCACCTCATCAGTTTTAGATTCAGATCTGCTGCTGATTCTGCCAACCTGCCACGTCCCCAACTACAACAGTTATAAAACTATAACTTGAGAGGCAGCCATTGGCTTTTTCTGCTACCCTGAAAAGTTAAGGTTGCCAAAGAATGAACAAAAGGTACCACTTGTTTCTCACTAAATATGGGAAACTAAAATCAAACTCTGAATTCTTTCTTTAAAGAACATAAATCCCTGCACCAGATAGAAAGAATTTGGTGACTTTAATTTGGCTCAGAGTGCAAACAGAAAACATGCCTAATGGGATCCATAGAGGATGCAAGGTGGACAATCCGAGGTCCATGGCGACCTCGCAAGTTGCGTTCCCACCCTACAGCTGCTGGTACATCCTTCACCTCTTTCCACTCTGCATGCACTTCACGTTGGTTATGGAAAGTAGTCATAAAGATAGACAAATAAGAAGCTGAGCATTCTACCATGAAGCACCTAATAGTTTGAACAGTGATCAAAGTTACAAAGATAGGTTAAATGACAGAATACTTCATCACAGTACAGCAGACCTGGAAGGGAAGGCAAAGCCACATCAAAAACTGGACTATGTTCAAGATCCACTTGACCCCTCCTTTCTCTGTAGCAAAGAACTTGCACACGTGTGACATCCCAGCGAACACTTGCCAGTGCAAGCAGGTTACGCAGAGGCCACCCTGGATTTGTTGCCAAATGGCAAGGGTCATAGAATGCCAGCACCACCTGCCATGTTACCACATGACTGATACACATGATGGACTAAATCTGCATGCATTTGTCTAGAACATCAATATTCACTTGTATGTTTCCTGAGACTTCCAACCAGGGTATGCAACACCTTGAGGAAGTGACAGTTATTCACAGTCCATAAAGAAGCTGGCTACTAAAGAGGATGTGGAGGCTACAGGGATCTACAAAGTCTGACCTTCCCACCATCTTGTTGAACAATTGCCCAGTCTTTCAAAGGCCGAGCCCTCACATCACTATTCAGTGTTATATGCAGCAGAAATGCGGTTGAGCCTGCAATCCACACATACTGGTGTCAAGCACTCTCATTTTTATGGCCTAATCATTTGAAAGAACACAAAATCACAAAAGGAGACAGATCATTTATCAGACCTACTGCAAGTGTAGACATTTATGAGTATCCTGCACATTTTATATGCTTATGATCATAATGAGTCAACAAACTGAGGAATTCCAGACAAAACTTTCATGGTAGCAACTTGGCCCTAAGATTTGCAAAGAGATGTGGGGTTTACTTGCCCCTGATGGCAATGCTCGCCACTCGGTGCATGCTGCCAATATCCCTGCAGCCTGACAAACCAAGAAATCAATGTCTGCTTGACAATGTTTACGCAGGTATGGCACATGTACAACCCATTATCCCTCAAAGCCTGGATGCAGTTGAGCTGATTGGTGTGCCGACATACAAGCTTGGATTGCTTAAGTAAAGGTACTCTCCAGATAATTCACCTCGTCTTTGTTGAAAACTTCAGAGGCTGGCTGGCTTGATGCAATTGTGGCAGGTGGAGTCATCACCAGCCCAGGGAATGCAAACCAGTAAGTGAAAGTCCACTTCTTCAAGTCAGCATATGAGATCACAAGAAATCTGTTTAAGAGGTCTGTATTCTCTTCAGCTCTTCCTGAACAGATATCATCCCAAATCTGTAAAGAAGAAAAAAAAAAAAACAATTATGTCAAACAGCTGAAGTCCAGATGATATAAAATGGCCATAGATGTGAGAGTGCTAAGAAGTGTATACCCTCAAACAAAAAGAATACAAGACACTCAAGGGAATAAACCTGTTGGGTTGCTTCTGACATCAATTGCTGTCTGTCCAGGGCCTGGAAGCTCTCAAGTGTGTTTGTATTGTAGAGGATTCCTGGCACTGGAAGGCGGTTTCGGTTACTGTGAACCTCAACAGCAGTGTCGTTCATGTCAGCTGTGTCAGGAGGAAGTGATTCCAGCAAAAGCTGTAAGTGAGATGGAACCTGTGGATGGCTACATGGTGCAAAGAAACCTGCAATCACCCCCACCCTAACACATCAGACTAGCCATTTCTCTTCGCTGAAGTTGTACACCTCACTCTCATACCTGGTCCATAAGTCCCTCTATTGAAAAATGTCATGGTGGTTTGCTGAAACAGACTAGATAAGAACAGGTAGCATATGAGCTTGAACAAAAAAGCTCTTGAACTTTGTATTTCCACTCTGATATCTGCAAAACCTCAGCACTCCTTTCTGTGCTGGCAGGCAAGATTCAGAGTACACTAAGGCAAATATTTTCAATCCATCCTTACCAAAGAACCAAAGATATAGACTTGTGCAGTGTCAAGCAATCACTTACACTACCCAAACACCAGATTGCTCTTTCCAGCTAAAATGGAAAATGACAACCAGATTCCTTTGCAATCCAAAATAAACACAAGAAAGTATGAACCCAAGCACACACTTGAGATACCTTTTCAAGCCCATACTTTTATCAGCCACAACTAAACCCAAGATGGGGTTTAGCTGGATGCATGTGCAGCCATTGCTTAAGTCAATTAAATGTTCAAGTTTGATGGACATAGTCACAAGTTACACAATCAAGCATGTACCAAACACATCATCATAACAAGTAATCCAGAATGCATGCAACACATAGAGACATAAATGCTTGATTGGAGCTCTTTATAGTTTTAAAACTTCTCCTTGACCTCAACCCACACAACATTTTCCATGTCTAACGTCAGAAATTGGGAGGAAAGAGTGATGCCATCATGATCTGTACCAGAAATGGGAATTGGATGCTCAGCCAAGCGCTGAGTGTTGAGCTTGAACGAAGCAAGACGGTGCCAAAAACTCTCATCTGCTGCACTCTGCCATGCTGCAAACTGCAACACTGATGCTTCTGGAGGTGTTGTTGTAATGCCCATCTTTCCAGCTACTTCTCAGAATCCACTGCTTATGAGGAGAGGTGGGACAGTCCACTAACCTTCAAGGCAAACAGCAACATAACAAACAACCCTTTAAAGAGACCTTTCCCAACTCCAAATATGCAAATCCAAAACCTTTTGTCCCTGGGATATAATGCAAGAAACAAAGGAGGAACAAGCCTAATATATACATATATATGTATGATTTCTCAGCAGGTATTGATAATTGGACTACATGCAAAGAAGATTTCTAGAATATTGTGTGCGTTCACAGTAGAGCCTAGTCATGAGACCTATGCTATGCCACTACTTACCTCCGCCTCGTGCTCAAATTCTCATAGATTGGCTCTGCAAGTCCTTGCTCACAAATCAGCAAGCTTGCATTGAGAGCAATCCACTTGAAACTACCAGGTTTTGGTTTGCACCCTCATTTTTTGCTGGACCTACATCAAAACCCATATAAACAACATGTTGGTCAATCCTCCCTGCATGGCAAACCCTAACAATCAACTTGAGAAAATCAAAATCTGCAGCGCTAGCTAGACAATACTTACCTGGGAATCTAATATAATATGTATATATATATACACACAAGGAAAGAATTTAAGCATCATCAAGCCCATGTAAACAACATATTGGTCAATCCTCCCAGCATGGCAAACCCTAACAATCACCTTCAAAAAATCAAAAATCTGTCCCACTAGCTAGACGAAACTTACTGGGAATCTAATATATATACACACACACGCAAGGAAGGAATTCAAGCATGATGAAGGCCATCCCCCATCCCCCCACCCTTACAACCTTCTTCACAGAAATTCCAGAATCAGATTTTTTTCAATCCAAACAGCAAGAGGGGGGGGAGGAAAAAAAAAACTCACAGAGCTAACGAAAGAAGAGACAGATGCACAAGAGAACCACAAATTCAGTGAGACTCTCTCTGCTCCAGATGCAACGAAAATGTGTGTACTAGCCCTAGGGTTACAAACAAACAAAACCCAATAAAAAAAGCCCACAAATTTGCTAGTATTCCAACAACCCAGTTTCTGCTACTTGTCAAGCAAACAAACAGAACTGAGAAACAAGAACATTTGGGAGCAAGAGAGGAGATTGCAGCTCTGCTTTACGTGCTGTTGTTGGTGGCGCACATGTCGAGCAAATGGAGAGAGGTAGAGTGATGCCTACACAAGGCTGCTGGAACGTCTTCAACCCCCCAAAAAAGGTTAGTAATTTTTTAGGGTTAGGTACACCCTAAGCTGAAGAAGTTTTAGCAAATAGCCCTAATTTATAATTCCAATGACACAATAAAAATTAAATAACTAACCCCAGTTTACAATCGGGGTATTAGCCCAGGCCAAAAATGGTGACGAACAGTTTTGGAAATAGAAATTACACCCAAACAGCCAATCGGAAGGCTCAGCATGCATTCAAATAAATTTTTTTTCTTTTAAGTTTTGAGTGTGGAGGCGTCAAGGATTTTTTCCATTTTTTTCCTTTGTTCCCAACAAGTTCCCTTTAAAGTTCCCAATTTATTCCCATCAGGTTCCCAATGTGTTTCCCAAGTGTGTTCTTTGCAGAGGGTATTAGTCCAGGCCAAAAATGGTGACGAACTCTTTTGGGAAGAGAAATTTCAGACAAGCCAATGGGAAGGCCCAAGCATGCACTCAAGGTGCCTTTCTTTTTTTCCTTTTGACTTTTGGTTTTGGGGGGGGGGGGGGGGG
>Ga0209208_10005314_pt1 | contig 17977 bp, 9 predicted proteins | sample S1TSphfallax_3_FD_187694 | JGI IMG/M metagenome (GOLD analysis project Ga0209208, IMG submission 187694) | Host-associated microbial communities from peat moss isolated from Minnesota, USA - S1T2_Fd - Sphagnum fallax MG (SPAdes) (version 2) | ecosystem: Host-associated > Plants > Peat moss >... | reverse complement strand
GAGGAGGAGGAGATTCTCCTGTCCTGAGCCCACCAGATGAAACAACTGCATAAATTGTTTAAATATGATATGCACAATTTGAAGAGCAAGAGCTCTTTGTTTGTAGTATTGTAGTTGTATGCGGGTAGGCATTCCTCAGTTCAGAATCTCAGGTGTAGTTGTAGTATTTGCACAACTTTTGTATAAAATAGTCCACAATACTACTGCACACATCCAAGGTTTTGTGGCGGTAATGCAAAATTTGTTAGAAATTGGATTCACATGCATTTGATTGACAATGATCATAGTTATGTTTCCAAGTATTCGGTTGAATAAATATTTTTGAGTATCAGAAATCAGACTCATTGCAAAAAGAAAAATGGTCAAGGATCTATGCTCACCTCAAATTCCATGCTCTCTGTCCTTGCTTGTGCCAGTGTGATGAAGTGCTCCCAGCAAAAAAAATCACTTTTCTTGAGTACCCAACTCACTCTCACATGAGAAGTCAATTTGTCCATGCAGATGCCACTATCCTGGGCATGACCCCATCTGGCTTCTTTTAGATCTTCTGGTTTTTGGGTTGCCACAAGCCTTGAGAAGGCAAGTGAAGGCTACTTCATCAGGATGCACCCCTTCATGCTGCATCTGGCAGAAGATCTCCATGGCCTCTCCATATGGACCATACTCAGCATTTATCCTTCAACCATTGCAGTCAAAATAAATGACATCCCAAACCCTAATCTTGTCGAAGACTTCTTGAGCACTGGAAAGCAGGTCAGATTGGAAGGGGGACTAACTTCATCTTGACACAGAGGATCACAGGAGAGAGAAATTTTGATCTTCTTAAATCTCTCTTTCACAAAATCATCATCATCAGAGAAACTGGTTAGAGAGATTGCAAAAATGTCAAACAGTACATGTGGAAGTGGTTTACAGTGTGATTCTAGCTGCTACTTCATTATTTTTCTTTTTTTCTCTTGATCTTGAGAAAGCTTTTGCAGGTAGGGTTTAGGGTTTAGGACTCCTGTTATGGTTCTGATCTCCATGGAGCATCTTGTCATATGCAAAAAACATTTGTTTAACAACTAGATCTGAATCAGGATGTACAACACATGGTTTTCAATTCTAAAGCATGATGAAACAAATACACTGATTGTGTCATGATTCAGGACCTTCCTCCCTGGTGCTTCCAGAGAATTGACTGAAACTGCAGGAATTAGCAGAGTTTTTTTGTACAATTCTTTGCTGAGAAAAAGAAGATTGTTATGTACTTATATCTGCACACATTATTGTCAGGAGCTGATGAAGTTGGTGCATACATCATTGTAGCTAATCACTGTAACTCATGATGAAGGTGATGGTGGTGGTCTGACCACTTCATGAGCAGCTCCTCACAGGTATTTCTTGACTCGCACTTGAATTCGTGTTACCATTTCTTCCCAAGTGTTGTCATGGAGTTCAATTCATTGTTATGTTAAATCTTCAAAGTTTGGATGGCAAGAATTCATTCTCATGTTTTCCTTGGAAGTGTTTCTTGTGGAGAAGTCAATCCAGAAGCACCATGATCTAGAAGTGCCATCACAGGAATTCTTGGAAAAGTGTTCAGGATGTATATCTTCAGCCAGGTACTAATTCTTACAGAAACTCTCAAGTCATAACAATCTCTTACATTTAGTTCTTCAAATTCTATTGGGTGTGGGAGGCGAAGACAGCAGTGGTTCACTGGACAGATGCATTGTGTAGTGCAGCATTCTGAAGGTGACCTTAAGTACAGTTTGAGCTGTTTGAAAGCAGTGTCATGATTTCTCATCCTGGAGCCTGATTTTGATCACAAGAAATTTAATACACTTGTTTCTCTTACCTGATGTGAGAGCACTCGTGCATTCAGAATCTCTGCCTGGTTTGACCTCTCTAGTGATCTTCTTCCACATCTTTCACTAAATGACTCTTTCAATGATCAAGACCTAAGACTAGATACAAGGGAGAAGGGTTGCCATGTGGTACATGATGAATCCAATCAGGTGATTTCAATTGTGAGAGAATGAGGGGTATCTGGAATCAAGCAAGTTGAAGGTTTTTAGGTTGCATGTATGGGAGAAATCCTGAGAGGTGACGAACTGAGTTCTAAACTGACTTCCTGTTCCTTTTGTCCTTTTAGTCAAAATTTGACAGTGAAAACTCAGCTTATTGGCAACTGGAGCTTGTCCTCTCAACATGTATGTGTGGTCATCTTGCAGAGATCTCAACAATCCTATGATCTTCTCAATAGCCTCCTCCTCAATCATGTGGACTTCTACATATGCTTGTGGTTAGTACTCTTTCCTTCTTTATTTTCAAACATACTATTTAGTATCTGGGGTGGTGAGAGAGCTACAGTATCCACCAAGAAATTCTACTTAATTGCAGTTTGGTGCCTCCGCCCTCATGATAAGCATTTGTTTCGCTCTACCCATCAGGGTAGAGACAATTGTGATGCACCCAAAAGAAACGGGCCAGAAGTTTGGTATCCCTGCATTCTATGGTCATGTGGAGTGCACCATAGAAACATTTCAGGCATCACTGAAGGATGATCCACTTGGGTGTCGCCATGGCTAACCACCATGTGTTTCCAATTGAGTATGTTGAATATTTATCATCCTTATGAATGTCATTTCAAGAGCAGAGCCATTATACAACAAGCTGCTTGTTTGTTGATTGAATCCAGGATCTGAGAAATTTGACTCTCCCCACTAAGAGCTCTGGTTTACCACATTTGTGCTTGCGGGATTACTGTGTGCTGCTGATACAGTATATGTGGTTGAACATAAGGTTGTGTTTGTCTCTGTTCCAGTGGTGTACACTTGGCCAATGAGCATTGCATTCGGTATTATTTGCAACAATTCCAGACCAAAAACAAATCTGCAAATGTTTCTTTTTTGTTTTCGGTCTAGAATTGTTGCAACAAAACAAAAACTGCCACCATTTATGCTCTAGAAAAAAGCCCTTGCAGAGCTTGTCACAACCTTATGGAAAATGTCAGGATTGTTCGGGTTATGCCATTTGCTCTAATTAAAAGGGAGTTGATTTTGCCTGCCATTGAAGATCTACCTATGTCCCACCCAAACCATCATAGATATACTCTAATTATATCATAATGTGAATGGGGAAATACTCTACATCAATATGTATTTATCGACACAAATGAAAATTTTATGTTGTTACATATACAAACATAGAAGGATTAGTAAAGGAGTGAAGTGATGTTGAGTTTTCAATATGACATATAATGCAAGACTATGTGAACAATTTACATATTTTTTCTTTTATATATGTATAGGTACAAATTTCCCATAGGATTTGGCCCTTTATTTCTATTAATCCTATATAAAACCCACCCTTGAAAAAAAAAAAACCAAGAGTTATGGAAGAATGGTTTTGGGCATTTGTCCAAATGTACAAAATTTCTTGCAATGTGATGTTTTCATATAATACTCCTCTTGGATTGACATGTAGTCTCAAATGTTTGAATCAATTGCTTATGAGTTGGAAATTAACAATGGGTGAGGGAGTGATTCCCCTAATAATGAAATTGAACAATTAAATGACTCCATATGATTGAGTTCAACAATAACTTGGGATTAAGTTGATTTAGTTTGTGATTTATGAATTTTTCTAAAGGTTTGATTGACGTTTAGAATTATGACATTTAATGCATTAAATTTTGACATGTTAAAAACCAATTGAAGTTTTACCATTTTGATGAAAAAGCCTAGAAAATGAACATTTTTATTGAAAAACAATTTGGAAATCAAACATCGTTATATTTATTGAGTTTGACGATGACAATTTCCCAATTAGATCCCAAAAAAAGAATCTAATAAAAGTGGATTTTTTAATTAGATTTTTTTTTAACAAGTATCAACCTTTTTATTTTTGGAAAATTAGTGCAAATTTTCTACTTCCATTGGGGAGGCATAGCAATTAGAACAAGAGCTAGAAACTCCATAAAACTTTATCTTTGGTGTTTGATGAATAGGTATTATGTCATCTTGCACCCACAACATCCATCCACAAAGGAATGATGAGATCAAAATTTCTAACTAGGAGAGCATTGCGTCACCCCATCATTCTAAAACCTTAATCACAACCACTAGTGGTGGCTTCTCTATTTTCACATTAGAGCCATCTTACATTCAACTAGAAACCTCCATCACCAACCCTTGAACCTCAAGGTGTAAATTTTTTGCTATAATGTAGTTGAATGGTGTAGTTGAGATCACTAGAATCCACTCCTCCATGGAGTCATTATTTCTAATACATTTGTAATTATTGTATCATCTTTTTGCAACTCTTGAAAGCGAGAACAATCACTTACTTAAAAGTTGAAACTTTTATTTATGTTTTAGGTTTGTTTCCCTTATGTTCTCATAAGTTAATATCCACAATGCAATTAAAGATAATACTTTTGCAATATGGATTTGTGCAATTTAGTTAGAAACTAATTGGGAGTGGTCAATTTAACTTCTAAGATATGGAAAATGATGATTCATAGCAATGGCAAAGGTAATTCTAACATCAAAGGAGCTTTAATGCCTTGAGATAATTGACCCTTACCTTATTTATTTTCTTGGAACTTGGAGCTTTTAACTTGCTATGTGTTGCAAGATATTTATAAAGGCCTCCTTGAATTAGAATCGATTATCACTTGTGAATCACAATTTATTTCAAACCACTTTTAGTTTTCTTATGAGTCTTTAGTTCATCAAACTTTAAATTTGAAGCTTTCATTTGAGCTTTTAATTTAGTTTTGTAAAACAAATTACCTCCAACTCCCTTCTACCATGAGTTTGTCCATTTTTTAATATGATAACTATTGCAAGAACCTAAATTTAACAATGTTTTCAATCCTTGTGTTGGATTTGACCATGTTTTCAAGGTCAAAAAAATATTTTTCTAGTGGTTGAAAAATTCCTCTTAGAGGAGCATGGCATCCTTCATTTGACTTTGTAAATTGTTTTGTTGAGACCTTAGGTGAAGGCAATGATTCAAGACCTCAAAAGTTCCAATTTTTGAATCACCATTGTTTAAATTTGATGTGGTTGAAATCTTTTTTGAAAGCACTCATGAATTCATAGACCTTGAATAGATCACCAAGTTGTTAAATTCACATTTTAATGTTTGGTTGTTTGATTCCATGTCCAACACACCTTTGAAGAAATCGAAAAAATAAAGGAAGAAATATAAGAAAAAACATCATAACAAATTTCAAGTAACTAAGCAACAACATTACCAAGGGCAAAAGGTTTAGTATCAAATGGGAGTTTATCCATAGTGTGAGATATTGGGTCTATTCTTTTGATTGAAAAGAGGAAGAAGATTGTTAGTTGCAAATGGGACACCTCAATTAAACCTAGGATTGCAATTTAAAATATGTTTAAGCTTAAGGTAAAATAAGGTGGAGAATAGATTGTAAATGATTATGCACACCTAAAAAACATGAGGTTGTATATTCAAAAAGTTCCTAAGTCAATTTTGGCCCAAGTACATGAAAGGAGTTGAAAAATTGTTTAAATGAAAACCTTGTTTTATGTTTTAACTTCTTGCAAATGGTTAACCTACATTGGAATATGAGTTTTTGTATGCATTTCTTACTAAGGGTCCCTAACATTCCCACCAACCACTAGTTTAAAAATGATGGTTGGCTCCTTGTTGAATTCATGTACATCCAAGTCCAAAATGTTAATATTAAAGCATACAATATGCCCATTTCATACCATGTTCTTGTGATGAAGTTACAACAAATGACAATAGGTCTTGGATTTGTGTGCATGCATGCATGTTTAATTGTTGGACTAAAATATATATTTTGTATATGTTGACCAAGTTGTTGATGGATTAGGTTTTAACAACCTCATCAAAATTATTATGAATGCATTATTCAATGGTGGGGGGGCTAACCAAAGAAAATGTATCCAAGAAGCTTTTGTGTTTTAGAACAAATTGTGTGATGAGTTTCAAGGTGGGAAAACAAGGGTTACCAAACAAATCAAAGACTCTTGGGCACCTCTTTCCATGGGTGCAGTTCATTATCTTGCTTATAAGATGAACTTGGCAATCCAACCATTGATAAGATTCACATTCCTTATATAAACTAAGATGTTTTGTAGAACATGTATGGTTAACCACTCACCAAAACAACATTTGGAGTTTTAAAAACTAGTTCAAATCTTGTATATCAAGGGGAACACAATTATGAAGAATATGAAACTAGATTGATGACCATGTTAAAACATGGCAAAATATTATTTTTGTTTACAACGATGCAAATGTATTCCAATTTAGTCCAAGTTACAAAGGTTTGAATTTGATCTAAAGTTTTTAGGTTTCATTTACACATGTTTTGAATGTCATTTGTAAACCTTGAATGACATTTGCAAATCATGCTAAAAATTAGTTAAAAATTTTTAAATTAAATTTTACAATGTTGGAATGTGATTTGGAGAGGTTGAAATTGTAGACCTTGGATGTGATTTGCAAACGTTGTATGTGGTTTCCAAAGCTTGAATAACTTTTGCAAAACTTTAAATTTCTTCAACAAAACTTAAATGTCATTTGTTAAGCTTGAATGTTATCTGCAAAACTTAGAATTAATTGATGGTAAAGTGTAGATGCCATTTATAGACCTTGAATGTGAATTTATAAAGTTGTAATTAATTATGTAAACCTTGGATGGCATTTCTAAAGGTCAAAATTATTTTGTATACTTTAGTAGATGGGGTTTGTAAATATTCAATTAATTTATAAACCTTGTAAATATTCCTAAAGCTTGAAAATCATTTTGGCAAAACTTGGATCCATTCTATAAACCTTGGATGTGATTTCAAAAGGTTGTAATTAATTTTGCAAACCTTGGATGGAATTTTTAAAGTTTGTTATTTTGTAGATCTTTAATGTGGTTTTGAGATGTTCAAATTGAGGTTTTGAAGCTACAATGTGATTTGCAAACCTTAGATGTGATTTCTTGAAGGTGTAATTAATTATGCAAACCTTGGATGGCATTTGCAAACGTTGAAATTATGCTGCAAAACTTCAATGGGGTTTGTAAACTTCAATGAGATTTTGAGATGTTGAAATTGAAATTGCACAAGTTTTATGTGATTTGTAATCGTTGTCAATGGTTTCAAAAGGTTCAAATTAGGGTTGCAAATCTTGTGTAGTAATCACAAACCTTGGATGGAGTTTGGAGACCTTGAAATTAATTATGTAGAGTTGGGATCCATTTGCAAACCTTAAATGTGGTTTTTAAAGGTTGAATTTTTTTTGTAGAACTTATATGTGGAAGGTTCAATGTGATAATGTGTTGACCTTGTATGTGGTTTCTAAAATTTCAAATTAATTTGTAGAACTTTGATGGGTTTTAGAAACCTTGACATCAATGATGGATTTTGGAATTAATTTGGAAACCTTGAATGAAATTTCCAAATATTCAATGTGATTTGGCATTATATGTGAATTCCAAATATTGAAATTGTTTTAAATGTGGTTTTTAGGGGTTCAAATTATTGTGTACAGCTTATATGTGGTTCTAAAGGTTCAAGTTATATTCTAATTTCAATCAGGACTTGGGTTTGCAAAGTTACAATGTGATTTTGAGATGTTGAAATTGATGGCATAGAGCTTAGATGTGATTTGCAATGCTAAAATGCAATTTTCAAAGGTTGAAAATTTATTTTTATAATTTTTAAATGGCATTTCTAGATCTTAAATTTTTTAACCAAATGTTAAATTTCATTTGCAAAAGCTTGGAGGGTTCATGCATGATAAAATATGCCAAGAAAGTAATCTTAAGAAAATTTTATTTTAAAAAAAATCTCTTTTCAACATTCACATTCAATAATATATTTCAAAACTATTTAAGTTGCATTTTGAAATCATTAAATACTTCATTGGATTTATTGTAAGTTGAACATAAAGTTTGAAATTTTTCTATACAAAAGAAGTGGACGAAAAGTATATTTTAAATTGACTAGTTCTTTAAATTTTCCAAAACATTTTTACATTAAAATTGTGATAGATTATGACTATAATATGAAAAGTTGAAACTATATTCATACACACTAAGCCTTTATCAATTTGAAAGTGTAATCTTGATGTTTTACTTTCATGCATTTGTAACTTTCTTTTGTAGAATTGTTACACTTATTTTCTAGTACTTGCATCTCAAAAAATCAATTTAAATGCATATTAAAACATGCGGTTTTTCAATATTATGCAATGAAATCAAAGAACTTCTTATTGTTGAATTGACTCAAATAATATTCATGGATTCAATATATTAAGGTATAATTTATTGATAATTTTTCAAAAAAATTGCAAGTGTCTTTGACTAGCATATTTATGCCATGGATGTTGGTTGTGAAACGGTAAAATCAATATTTCAATGTTTAATCATGTTCATGGTGTTCTTTTTGACATGTCTAATGTGTTTTTGTGATTTTGTGTGATGGATCATGTATGTGGTAGGCAAATTTGGGCCTTTTCTCTAACATACATTTTTTGTTGGGACTTACAAGTGTCTTTTATTAATGGAGACCATGCAATTCCTCTTCAAATTTTCTCAAAGGAAAGATATTTCTATTTGTAACTTCATAGTTGTGGTGAAGGTCTACCAATGTCAACTATAAAGTTTATATTGTGGCACCGCCTCTTTCTTTTGAAATGATGAATTTTAGTCATTTTACAGGTTGTAAAGGTGGACAATTGGCAAATCCATATGAAATGTGTGACGGAATACAACATAAACTCCATTGAACATTTTACATTTGTTGTAAATGGTGAATTTGGGCATGGACTCATCAAGGTGAAAATATACCCAACAATAGGTGGTATGTTGCTTTTCACACAACTTAGATTTGTAAATGTAATAAAATTGATGAAAGCTGATTACAAATGTGAATGCCCAAGCCTTTAAAAAAAATTCATCCATGTATTTGGATTTAAAAGCTTCCCCAAGTTGCATGTTTATATTGTTTACAAGTTGTGTTTCCTTCGTGAAATGATAAAGCTTTTAGTGGTGTATGGTAGAACTACCTTTGAATAATTTTTTATACTTGGATGATTGTCGCTTGATTTGTTTTTTGAAATGCAAAAGCAAAGGAAAAATTGATTGTTGTGTTTGGATAATCAATTTCCTAAGTAGTCAACTTTGGATACCATGATCATTGTTTAATCTTTAATATTAAATACATGCAAATGTAGAAATTACATTTCCTTAACACTTCGAGGCTTTAAAGGGATTCTATTGCACCCCATATCCATGTGGACAATTTAAGGATGGGCCATCTGTTCCCATAGTTCTCTCCATTCTTTCAACATGGGATTTAGATATTCAACATGGTTTTTTCAAGTTGGCAATGAGTTTCAATTTTGTTTAAGCCATGGCTATTGACAATTTAGTAACACTATAAGAAATCATGTTTGCTGAAACCACATTACCCTACAACTACAACTCAAAAAATAACTCATATACAATTGTTATGCAACTATTTCTTGGATATTACAACTACTATCCAATTATCTCCTTAGAAATATGGTGTATTAATAAATAAATTGTCATGTCAAAAAATCAATTAGTTGTATTATAGTTGCAAGTGAGTTGAAAATGGGTCTTCTATATGGTAATGTATACACATTGTACATACATATGTTGTCAACCATATTGATTTTTTAGGAGTTGCATTGTAGTTGCACATGATAACTACTTTAGAATTATTATAAATGTGTTATTAAAGCAACAATTATGTTGCAACTAATGTACAATGTACACACATGTGATCATGCCATGTGTCCACATTTCCACCACCCATCATGGGATACATTTGTAATTAATTTTTTACTATGATTCCCATTGATACAATTAGTATTGTCACTAGTGCGCCACTATTAAAATATTATTGTTCAACTATGTTATGACTATAATACAACTACTTATAATTTAATAAGGATACATATTCATCAATTATTTATATTTTCATCAAATGTGTTTCATTTGAATGATTTAAAATGTTATGGGAATGTTACCTCAAGTTTAGAATTCATCTTTGAAGTGCAGAGCAAAATGAGTAATGAAAAAATAACAAGAAAAGAAATGAACTTTCCAACTTACAAAACTTTTTTTTTTCCCTCTCTGGATCCCTCCTACATTCAAACCTCATAATTTTTTATTTCTTATTAATTTAAAAAGATTTAAAGTGTTATAAGAGCACCACTTAAAGTTCTACAAATTATCTTTGAACTCTAGTAACAACATAATAACATACAAGGAATGTTTTTTGGTGTTTGGGAACCAGTCCTTGTGCATTTGATGGTTTTTTTATTTTTGACCCCCTTTATTTTGACGGCCCATAACTTTCTCAATTTTATTCCATTTTTGACAATTTTTAATGCACCAAATGCGCCAAGAAAAAGGGTTCAAGTTTTTTCTAAACACCAAAAATAATAAAGCCCACCCCTTGGATTTAGCCTACCTTGAACGCCTTGAATGCTTAAATGTTATAATTGCAACTCAATTTGCAACTAATGAACAACTAAAAGATTTAATCCATATGTTTTGTCTTCGAATCTCATGTTACAAACTGTATAAAAAAAGGTTTGTTCTCTTATGTTCTCACATTAAAATACATGTGTCATTTTGGGATGAATTTTAAAAAGTTTAACCAAAAGGCAAAACATAATTTTTTTATAAAAAAATCCATAATTATTTTTAGTGCACTTAGTCTTATGTTTTCCTACCTACTTACCTACCTACGTATGATTATGTACAACCTACTTAGCTAATAAATTATATATATATATATATTTTAAATTCCAAAATATAATTAATATGCCATGTGAATTTATTTTATTATGCCATGTGTTACAATTTTGGACCATCATTAACAATCATAATGGACAATGGAGATCAATATTTTGAAAAAAAAAGTCCAAAAATCTTCATAATGCCACGAGTCAAATTTTAATAGATGTATGACAATTAATGATGTCAACATGCCATCATGTGTGTAGTTATAATAGACTTGCATAATAGTTGAAAATGAATTGTTTTGACTAAGTTGCACTTGACTTGTACTGAATTGCATTGCATATATGGTGAATTGCAACTTTAAAACTCATGTAATTTATCCATTAACATTCATAACATATAAATACAATGAATTGCAAGTGTCTTTTGCAACTCAAAAATTGAATTGCAAGGCCAATTGTAAAACACCCGTTTTTCTCATAGTGTAATTTGATATTTACAAATCCTTCAACATGATTATGGTGAATGATCCATGCATCATATCTATTGTCACACTTAATTCCAATTAAAACTTGCAAAAAATTTCATGGTTCGATTTTTGGTTTTATGGATGATGAACATTGTTTTACTTCAATTTATAGTGTGAAGAACAAATTGTGCAATTGCTTGAACCCTCAATTGTAGCTTGTTGATGCTATGTATGCACAAAAGTTCTTCACACTTCAAATCTTTCCATACTAAGCTACTTATGACATGTGGTTAGATTTGAACATTGCACATGGTCAAGGTTGGTATGCTTGATCTTAAAAGGATGGAGTTAAGTTTAGGACTTGTTATGATGAAGTGAATATTAAAGGTCGGAGGTGGGAAATTTTGGAAACATAATGTGTTATTAGTGAAGACTTTAGCATATTAAGTTTGTCACCATTTTGAGGAGCTATTTAATATCTAACACCATAATGTAATTGAGATGGAGATCAAGTAGCAAATCTTATAGATAAATTTAATGCATAATCATTAGTTTGAACCAGTAGTTGTTATATTCAATCACCAAAAAGCAATTTGAATATAGTGGCAATGACCACCAATTATTTGATAACTCTCTTAAGTCTTCACTAGATGTGTTTATAGCCATTGAATTTCTTCGCCACATATCCCATAAACCAAAAATGAAAAAAAAAAATTCACAATTACAATACTTATTTCTTCAATTCTCTACAAAAGCTTACACTTTTAAATAGAAAAATAACTTGCGTATGTCATTAATTTTTTTTAAAAAATTAAGAATTAATGACCCTACATTTATAAACTTATCCACCTTTAAGTTACTTGACCAAAATGGATTAAAAATAAGAGGATTTCATGTTTACCCCCAAAAATTTTACTTCCCCTTTCAATAATAAATAGAATTGAAACATCATGTGATTCCAAACTCCCCATTCATATTTCAACTTTTCACACAAAATGTTGGCTAAGTTTTGGATGCAATCCTTTGGCTTTTGATGACAACAAAAGTGTATACATTTTCTTCTCTCCTATCATGATTATATCACACTCAAATGTTGCCAAACAATTTGTCCATACATGTCATCAAGAAAAAATAAACACACAACCTTAAAAGTTAAGCAAGGTTCACCATGGAATATACGGAATATATATATATATATAAATCAAAGGCTTGGACCAACCCAATATGGTCTCATCATAACTTTGTTTGTTTGCAATTTGCTTGAATTTCAAAATTTTCAATCTCATTTTATATAATTTCTTATTGTTATATTTGAAATTTAATACAAGTTCAAAACATTTGGACAACACCTTATATATATATGTGAATATCCTTCTTACAAAAGCGGATGTATCTTACACCGACTCCTCACAAATGGGAGGATGTTATTTTTGCTTAATATTTTAATACCTAGTCTAGTTAAACATTAATTAATCAATTTTTAGATTTGTTAAATGTTTTGAAAAAACCTATTTACCGTGCTAAAAATTTGAAAACAAAATTTCAAGCACACTAGCTCTATTATTTAATATAGTGTTTAATTACACAATATTATTATTTTATTGTTGAAAGTCAATGATTAAAAAAAAATTTAAACACCTTGTTGTTGAACTAGCCCAAGTGTTGTGGTAGGCATAAAACCGCTCCCACTTTCAAGGAGTAGGTGTAACAACTCTCCCCCTTTTTACTATGCCTCATGATATGCATATGGTTAGGTTCATGATAATTTGGCTTCATGTTTTATAATGGGTAAAATCATAGGGTGGGACACATCCCCAAAATGTGGGGTTGTACTCCACTATCTCCTCGTTCTAGGCCCCTTATTTTGGGAGAAGAATTCACCTACACATGACCTCATGTAACATTAAAATAAGTTGTCAATTTTTTAGCTATAGAATTAAGGTGATGCTTTTTAAAACTAGCTTTTATTTTTTATTATCATTTTAGAACATTCTAGAGGAGTTTGTGAGTGTGTATTTCTCACTTAGCAACTCATGCAATCATTTCTTCTCAAACTTGTTAAGGAAGTATTGTGAAGAAGTTTATGGAGTGTGGAATGGAGTGAAATTTGTAAGATAGGGAAGTTTGATAGAGGAGAGTGTGCCTTCTTGGAGAAATGAGAGAGTAGTTCAAGGTTGAAGGTTGAACATGATGTAGTCCTTTTGTAGAGTACCCAATGGAGGGATTAGAAAATTGTTCTCGAAATAGGGTAAGGAAAAAGCAAATTAATTATTATTTTTAATATAAAAGTTGATGATGAGATTTTTTTTCCTTTTGTTTTAGGGTTTGCAAATTGGGGAAGGAAAGAGGGTGCTCTTCTCAACATGTGTGCATAGATACTTGTGAGATGAGATATCATGCTTGTGTTGCATTGAGTGACATGGAGAATAGAACTTGCAAACTTTCTAAACTTTCGCAATCTAATTTGATCATCATTTCACATTTCTTCATGACTACCAATACTCAAACCCTCCAATTCAAACCCTCGTAGTAACATTACATTTCTTCATGACTACCAATACTCAACTTCTCCAATTCAAACCCTCTTAATAAGGTTACATTTCTTCATAACTACCAATACCCAACTCTGCAATTCGAACCCTCTTAGTAAGGTTACATTTCTTCATGACTACCAATACTCACCTCTTCTATTCAAACCCTCTTAATAAGGTTACATTTCTTCATGACTACCAATAATCAACTCTCTAATTCAAACCCTCTTAGTAATTAAGTTTACATTTCTTCATGACTATAAACACTCAACTCTACTATTCAACCCCATTTAGGGTTAGGGTTTAGTAACCTTGAACATCCAATTTTCCCTAAAAATGAAAATTTGTTTGAACTCTTCTTCAACAATGTAATAAGCTTTTAAACCAAATTTTTTTAAAGTTTAGAATATCCTTTTTCAGCTTCATGACTTGAGTCATTCCAATTATTATTATATTGAATGTACACTTAACTGGTTTGGGTGTCCTTTGGGTGTCCTATTCCGGCACTTGTGTGGATGTCGTATTCATGCACTTCTGTTTCCTTACTGGACTCGTCACATTCCTAGGTGGAATTGGCCCTACTAGGCGGGGCCCCTTTCCTTTGTACATAGCCGTGTGAGTTACATTTTTTTTTTAATTTAAAAAAAAAAAACTTCCACGGGACGAGCTAGTCTGTCCGTGAGTGGGGTATCGTTGTGGTGGAAGATAAATAATAATATATCTATCGGGGCACAAAGTATGGTGCCAAACCGTCCATTATTATCGTTTAGCACCCTTTTTAAGCTTAAGTATAAGAAGGGGCTTTGGCAGCTTTGTTATTGTGTCATCATTCTCCAGTGTGTCCTTCTCCGACAACTTTCTTTCTTCTTCACATGGCTTACTCAGCTCCCAAAGACTTTGTAAAATATACTTACACAATCGAGTTATCCATAAAGTCACCATCTCTTTCACCCCCTATCCCCTCTTTGAGTGCTATCAGCAAAGTAAGGAAACAACCCATTATAAGAGTTATCCATAAAGTCACCATCTCTTTCACCCCCTATCCCCTCTTTGAGTGCTATCAGCAAAGTAAGGAAATAACCCATTATAAGAGTTATCCATGAAGTCACCATCTCTTTCACCCCCTATCCCCTCTTTCAGTGGTATCTCCAAAGTAAGGAAATAACCTATTAGAAGAGTTATCCATAAAGTCACCATCTCTTTCACCCCCTATCTCTTCTGCTTTCACCCCCTACAACCTCTTTCAGTGGTATCAGCAAAGTAAGGAAATAACACATTACAAGAGTTATCCATAAAGTCACCATCTCTTTCACCCCCTATCCCCTCTTTCAGTGGTATCAGCAAAGTAAGGAAACAACCCATTACAAAGGTAAAAACACGCAATAATCAATCCATCCATTCCAGATTTCCAGCCCAGATTTCCCCGTGTTAAATTTGGATGGACGGGTCCATGGCATTGGATCAAGGAGGATGGCCCATCATCAATTCCATAATCAAAGGGTAAAGCCAATCTTGCTGATGTGTCACATTCTGATTTGTCTTTGCAATGGTCATTCAAGCTCTTTACCCTTATCCTACCCTTAGTGTGAATAGGTCACCCACCCATCCTTCCGGAACCTTGTATATTTGTAAGGTTTGTTTCAAAGGCTAAGAGGAAGATTATGCCATACAACGTGCATTTCAAAGGCTAGGAGGAAGATTATGCCATACAAGGTGCATTTCAAAGGCTAGGAAGAAGATTATGCCATACAAGGTGCATTTCAAAGGCTAGGAGGAAGATTATGCCATACAAGGTGCGTTTCAAAGGCTAGGAGGAAGATTATGCCTCACACGATGCATTTCAAAGGCTAGGAGGAAGATTATGGTTTGTAATGTATTTGCAAATACAAGAGGAAAATTAGAAATATTCACAAGATGTAGTAGTAGCATGTCTTGCCCATCAAAAAAAATCTTCTTTCTTTTAATTGCAAAGACAATTATGAGTTCAAGTGATGTTAATGCCCACATTCTCTAGCTAGAGTCCAAGTTTATCTTTTACATTAATAACTTGTGCTATAAAAAGGAAATGCACAGGTAGTGAAGTTCAAAAGCAACTACTATTTTCATGTGAGGAGGTAGTTGAGAAAACTTGGGGCCAAACAAAGGATGACATGAAAGAAGCTTCCCTTTATTTTTTCAAAGGGGTTTTGGCAGCCTTTTCCAAACACTTGCTTAATTTGACCATTAGGTAAGCCTACTTGTTTGTTTTTGCCCTATAAATAAAATAATAAATGAAAAATTTAGGGTGTTGCCAAGCTTAAAAGTCTATACATGATTTGATTCAAAGCCCAGTTTAGAAAAACCCCATTGTCAACTTGGAAGCTAAGCAATTTCTGTAAAGCCACATGACTCGAACATGAGTGTGTCATCTCACACCAAAGACACAGGCAAGCAAAAAATTTCAAAGCAACCCATACTACACATAGAAACCCAAATTGTGAGCCAACCCAAATTAGGCTACATATAGTAGAAGAAGCCAAAAAAAAAAACCCTAAACCCAACTACCACTTCACTTTTGTGGGAAACAAGCCAACCCAAAAATAACCCATAGAAACCCTAATCTCAAAAAGAAAACCCAAAACACCCAAACAACCCAACCACCACTTCACTTTTGTGGGAAACAAGCCAACCCAAAAATAACCCATAGAAACCCTAATCTCAAAAAGAAAACCCAAAACACCCAAACAAGCCCTAATCTCAAAAAGAAAACCAAAACACCCAAACAATTTCCAAAAAAAACACAAGTATAACACAAACCCAACACAAACCCACCTTGTGGCATCATGTTCAAACACTAATGACCACATTGCACTTGTGGAAAGCACCCAAATTGTGCTCAACCCAACATTGTGGAAACCCAAATATATAACTCCCTAAAGAGAATGCCAAACCCAACAACTTAAGTGGAAATCAAATAACCATCTAAAATTTAACACATAGGAGGACCCAAATCTCAAAAAGAAAACCAAAACCCTAACAACTTATGTAAAAGAAACATAAACATGGATAACACAAACCCACCTTGACAAAAAGCATGGAGGGAAAAAAAATACTCAAATTTTTCTCAACCCAAATTACACATAGTAGAAGCCCTTAATAGATAATTCCCTATAGACAACTACCCCAAACCAAATAACTTATGTGAGGGGAAAAAAAAACCCAAGCAAGCCATAGGCTATATAGAAGCCCAAATCTACAAAAGAAAATCAAACAACTTATGTAAAAGAAACATGAGGATAGCACAAAACCCACGTTGTCGTTCGTTCGTTTCGTTCGTTCGTTGCAATTGTCGTTGATTCTTTCGTCCTTCTTGCTTCGTTCGGTTGGGCGGTGCGAAAGTCGCTCAGGGCTGCTGCCGCTGCTGCTTTGCAACAGATTCGTCGCGCAGAGTTTTGGGGCTCAGATCCGCACAGATCCCGGTCTGCTTGCCGGATCTTGCGTGGCGATCACTGTGATTTCGCGGCAGTAGGTTTGGATGGTGGGGACCAGTCAGGAGGGGAGAAGGTAGCTGATGCTGCAGTGACAGATGGAGAAATGGTGGAGTGAGTAAGTAGCAAGTCCTACTCCTTCCTTCTCCCCACACCACTCTAGCCTCCTCGCAGCCAGCCTGCACACCGCTCATCATCAACTTCTTCTTCTTCTTCTTCTTATAATAGTTGTTCTTGTATCTATTGCACCCGTGCTTTATCCGTGAAGTACCTATCCTGTAGCTTCTTGTTGTTTTCATCATATATTGTTCTGTTGTTGTTGCTTCTCCTCCTGCTACTGGGTTGTTTCTTGGAGTTCCTGGTTTGGGTGTTGTTGGTTTGTGGTTTTTTGGTTGGAGTTCCACCTTTGGGTGTTGTTGGTTCGTGGTTTGTTTTGTTGGAGTTCCAGCTTTGGGTGTTGTTGGTCTGTGGTTTGTTTTGTTGGAGTTCGAGATTTGGGTGTTGTTGGTTTGTGGTTTGTTTGTTGGAGTTCGAGATTTGGGTATTGTTGGTTTGTGAACCTCCTACTCCTCCTCCACATGATCAGGTTCGGGAATTTTTTTCTTTTCCCTTTTGGGTTTGTGGTGATGATTCACTAAGTCGAAGCTTTTAACTGCGTTCGTAATTCGTATGAGCTCCTGTTAATTATATGATGCCGTTCAGCAGCAGGAGCAACTGTAGTAATTGCAGAGCAGCAGGAGGAGTCTGGGCG
>Ga0209208_10005313_pt1 | contig 17979 bp, 19 predicted proteins | sample S1TSphfallax_3_FD_187694 | JGI IMG/M metagenome (GOLD analysis project Ga0209208, IMG submission 187694) | Host-associated microbial communities from peat moss isolated from Minnesota, USA - S1T2_Fd - Sphagnum fallax MG (SPAdes) (version 2) | ecosystem: Host-associated > Plants > Peat moss >... | reverse complement strand
AAGTTGTAGAAAATACAAATGCAATAATGGGTGCAAAAGGCCTAAAATGCCAAAATTCTTATTCATGTTGAAAACACAATCAAAGCTAGTAGGTACAAAAGAGAAGAAGGTTGGAAGTCATTTTGGCATTTACTTGATTTTGGGAGGCCCTTATTATGCAAGTTTGCCCCTCTCTCCCCTTCTTCCTTCCTTGGCCACATTTTTTTCCCAATCCCAAGCTTTGATGAGGATGCCCTTTCCTTAAATAGGTACATCATCTCTTCAATGTAGGTATTGCCAATTGAAAACCCTACTAAATACACTAAACTCAATGCCCATACCTTGGTGTCTCAAGTGGGACATGAGGTTTAAAGTGATCAATTCCATATCATTGTTTTTTTTTGTCTTATGTTATTTATCATTTCTTGGTTTAGTGAACACTAGGCCTAGTATCAATAATACCATGTGGCTTACTTTCTTTCCTAGGATGATTCATTTATGGATGATTTCCAAAGTTTTGGATTGAGCTTTAAATAACTAATTATTTTTGCTTTGCAAATAACTAGTCATCGTATAGGCAAAATGGGCATTGGGAATGATGAAACCTTGCCAATCGAAAATAAACCAAAGCACCCAAAAGAAACGAGGAATACAAGGAACAAAATGGAAGGACCCATGTCCAAGAAGACAAAAGAAAGAACCACCTAAGAGGGTGAATCGCAAAGGGAACATTAAGTTTTCAAACCTCCTCCTATTGTGAGAAGCATATCTATTAAGGAAACGAAAGAACCTCTTGAAAGGAGGTCTAGCCTCGAAGAACCCTCATTGGCCAAGGAAGGGAAAATTGGGAAGCCATGAACAGTGTTTTAAGAATGATAACTTACATGGATGATAATTGGGTCATCTAAGTAAAGTTCTTAAAGTTTTGAAAATTCAATGCTAGGTGGTTATCAATTTAACCAGTTATAACAAAAATCAATGAAAATTCAATAACCAAACCAACACATTATGAAACCATATTGGTCCACCCCAATATTCATTGAGAGCTTTCAAATGGTACCAAGTGCATGACAAGGTTTGGGAGATTTGAAGGTGGCAAACAAACATCCTTTGAAACTCGAATCAAATTCCATGGATGATGATTAATTGAAGTTGGTTTAGGTGGCACAACTTTAGATCCCATAAGTCATAAGTCATCATGTAGATAGTTTCAAACTATAATTTATTTAGCCCATTCTAAAGAAGAATGGAAAAATGTCTTTTTCAAATTTGTGTCTTTCTAAAGTTTTTGTTTTCCTACCCAATATTCATGAGCTGATTTTCAATACTTTCTCCACCAATTTGCATTTCATTTATTTCTCTTCAATTCAATTTGAATCAAGTTTAATTAAATCATAATCCCATTTGTTGGATTGAATCAAAATTGAATTGAATTGAATTGAATTCAATGCATTTGAATTAAATTAAAAAAATTAGAATCCAATCCCAGTTGCATCATCCAATGTCATCCAATATTTTCATTTGAGTGAAATTAAACTTTCATAAGATCAATTCATTTTTTTCATCAATTGATTCGTTGATTGTTGCACATAATGCATAACCATGTGGAGCCCAAGTAGATAGATAGATTGGAGAAGAAACTTCTCTTGTTTTTGACACTTGTCCAATTGCAATAACTAGTTATGTTCTTTAAATTCAACTTTGAAACCCACTCCATAATTCTTTGGTAAATTTCTAGGTGAACAGATCGTTTACAAAATGTTGAGCATTCCTGGTAGGAGGATTGCAGAATCTCTAACAAAGCACAGAAATGATCACTGAAGTCCATTTTAGAGCATTTCAAGGCATGAAAAGAGCTTACAACATTTTGAGGGTCATCAAATTGATATGAGTAACAGCTCTCAGATGTTGTCGTCCATTGGGAACAGGCCTGTATTATGCAGACAGACATTTGGGATAACCAATGAAGCCTCCTCAGAATTGAAGTCTTCATGATTTGAATTCTGGCTCAAGCCCTCAGACACTCCATGCATGATGATATGACAACTTGCAACAGTTCTTGGATCTTTGAAATTTTCAGATGAGAATGAAGAAGCAAAGTGAAGAGTGCACAGATCATCAGTGAAGAGACAGGCAAGACTAATGAAAGACATGATGAATATTTAAATATCTGTCATGTAGGTAACTTGGATTCCATGCTTGCAAGAAGGGAAAACTGCTGCCACTATGAACCTTAATCAGGCAACAAAATGGAAGGGTCTCCACAACAATGTTCTGGAGAGCATTGAACAGATATGAAGGCTCAGCCACTAGTCAGCATCCATGCCCTCATCCTCATCTAAGGCATCCTTGGCTGCCTTGGCAGCAGCCTTGGCTTCTTCTAACAAATCTGCAGGTACCTGCAAATGCCACCCAATGGTTCTGCTCATCAGATCCAACACTACAAAGGAACAGGACCAGAAGAAATGGAGCAAGGTTGGGAAACAATAACAAAATGACATCATGTACCCTGGAGGTAACAAACATACCCGTTGGTGCTGCTTGTTGCTCTCATCACAAACCCAGCTTAGTTCTAGCTCAAATGCCTTGTCTTTGGCCTCATCATGTACTTCATAGATGCTACAACACAATCACACAGTCAAAACCCACAACCATGTTGTTAGAATGATGACATTAGCTTTATTAGCACTTCCTCTCTTTCTCTCGCACCTTCTCCCCCTTGCTCTATTCCTCTCCTTGCTTGCCATGCAACAAGCAAGATACCTTGCCTGGCAAATGTGATACTGAACAACATAAAAGGGAGGTAACATACATTTTGGCAACAGCAATGATGCCTTCTCGACAGGTCATCTCCGAAAGCTTCAACTTCTCAATAGCACTGCCCTTCAAACCAAAACAAAAATTCTTGGCATCAATAAAGTTTCACCCAAGAACAACAAAAGGCACCCTCCTCGGCTTGCTGGAAAACCCTTAAAATTGAAGTAGGGCATATGAGGAACTCCTTCAACCATTGCAAAACAATCATTGCATGACAAGGAGACAAAAATTTACGTTTTGGCAGCTTGTCGCCCTTTCCCAATTGCTGCTCCAAAATACCGCTGCACCCATCAATCAGTCCACTCTCTCTTATCACCACATCTGGCGAACTTTGCTATTTGTATGCCAAGTGTTGAGGGAATATGGACTATTGAACAGAGTTCATATTAACAAAGCCAATGGATCATTGGAATTGCCTTTGACCCTGATGGCGATACAACTTGTCCAAGCACAACAGCAGGATGAGTAACCAATTTAACTGCTGATGTTTAACATTGGGTGCTACATATTCTTCAAGAGTGTAGGCCCGCATATTACTAACCCTCTCAGAGCCGGTCTTGGGGGTTCAGGGCTACCAAGGGAATTTCAGGTCAATATTGCCACAAGCGCTCACCCACAGCTGACAATAATCTGCTTTCAGGGGTTTGACTGTTGATTCGAAGGCTAGCACTTAAATTTAGAGTTTCTGAAGCTAAAAACAACTGACGAGAAGGTTGATCAATAGTGACTAAGAATACAAGGATGTCAAGGGCCAGTAACACTTATGGATGTTAAGAATACAAGATCCCATTGTGCTACAAGAATGCATGTTACAATCCCATTGTAATTTAAATTAGAAACAATGTGCTGTGATTACACAAAATTATTGATAGACCAAAAGACAGATCAGAAAACAAATAACTAGTCCATCCCCTGCACTTATGACTAAAAAGAAATGAGAGTGGCAATATCAAAATCAGAGAGAGGGAGAATGTACATACATAAGCAACACCAGAGGGCTCAATCATATACAACTGAGGGCCATCTCTGTCATAGCCTCCTAAAATTGTTGCTGATCCAAACGGTCTGCATTCACATGGAAACGGAAATTTAGGCATCATACAAACACTTTCCAACCAATTCAAATACGTCATTCCAGGACCAAAACATATTGTGGAAAGGCTGGCTTGTTTCCAACTCAGTGTTTGACAACCCATTTAGTCTCATGATCCTCAAGTAGTGTCTGAGAGATGGTTTTGCAACAAAGTTGTTTCTGAAATTAAATATTTGGAAAAAGGAAATACAGTTCCATGAGCAATCACACAAACTGTGGAAAGGAGAAGGAAGCAAACCTGAGCCACCAGTAGAGAGTGCACAGATGCACATAGCGAGCAACACGATCACATAGTTCCTTGATTGGAATATCCTCACCATAAAAGCTGCAGTAATATAAATACTCAGTATCAGATCAAAACTTGAGCACAAAGGCTTGCCTTCAGAAAGCCATCAGTGCTCTAATGACACTGAGATGAAAGCACATATGCAGCCACCAACTGTAGATGGAAAACAAATGAGAAAAAACTTCCATGAATGTATCACCAACCTACAGAAGCATTGCTGATGCACTGACTTTGAGGCAAATTACACTCACCTAAGGTATTGTGAAGCCTCTGAACGTGCCCTTGCAACAATCTGCCTTCCATCAGCAGCCAATCCTGCTACTGCCTATATGCATCTCAGCAACCATATCCATGCTGTCAAGGGAATCTACATGTCACTCATCACACTACAACTCCACCCTAGACCTGCAAATCATGTTAATGGCCATTCTTGTTCTATTGTTGCCATATCTTGATCAAGGATAAAAGATGCAAAAAAAAGTCTTGTTCTAGAAGAAATGGATTTGAAAACAAAACCTCATGAAAATTAGCACACAATGCACTGATGATGTGAAAGGGCATAATGGCTTACCATGCCAGCATGCTTGTGTACTGCATGGATTCTTCGGTTAGAGCCCTCCAATAACATCTTTGATGGGATTAGCTTCTCAACTCCCTACAGAACACACACCACAAAACCATGCAACATGATCCACCCTCTTAAACACAGGGAACAAACTCAGTAATTGTCCAAAAAAAAATCACTGTACTAGATTACAGTGCCAAAGAAACAGAGAAAAGTAAGCAAGCTATACCAGCACAACACCATCTTTGCACTTGATGCCCACAACAGTACTGCAAAAAAACACTGCAACAACTGGTCAACTTTCTTTCCTTGATAATCATCAATTGGAGTTGTCCTCAAATGGCAGTGATTGAGATTTCTCTTTGCAATTCAGAAGGGCCAACTGTATAGAGTAATTTCTGCTAACTAGGGTTTAGCTCTTCTTACCCACTTCTCTCATACTCACAATCAACATGACCAAAAGACAGACTGGAAAAATGATAATGCAACAAACAGAGGATGCACAGTGCTGCCAAAGCTAATTTGACCACTTGTTTCAAAGAGCAACAGCTGTGACCAAACAGAATTCCCCATGCCATAACCAGGAATACTAGAGAGGTGAAAGAAGAGGAAAATAATGATGAGGAATAGTAGGAAAAGAACATTCATACCCGCTGTTATCGACTGCTTTGGTGGCATATTCGATTTGAAAGACACGGCCATCTGGTGAGAAGGTGGTGACTGAGAGATCATACTGGTCACCATATAAAACACACAAGGGTCTTACAGTCAGGAACGAACTCTCTTACTCTCTCTCTCACACACACACTCTCTCTCTATCTTCTACAAGAACCCTAATATCACTGCAAGTGCTCGCATGCACCAACGTAACAACAATAAGAATATATCGATCATAAAAACAGCTCTCACTAATTGCATACATAGATCCATACATACAGTAGCCCTGATCAAGCTTCCTTTGAACCGATCCAAAACAATCCCGCAACATTGATAGCCATATCACAAAATCTCTAGACCCTAAACAGCAGCAAATCGAGAGAAACCTAAAAAAACTCCTCAAGTAATACTGAGTGAGAGTTCCACGAGTAGCTCAAAATGTGTGTGTGTGAGAGAGAGAGAGAGATCTCTAAATTTTTTTAAAAAAGCCATGGAAATAGAAAAAAGAATGAATGCTTTGTACAAGACAAGAAAAAGAAACATGTTTCTTGAGAGAAAGGGAGAAGGAAAGAAAGAAAGTTACCCCGGTGCCGATACTGCTCATGGCTGCTGCTGTTGTAGGCAGACGGGTACACCACAGACGGAAAAGAATGAGCAAGGAACGAGAAGAAGAAGACAAGAGTGAACTCCGCAACAACAACAACGCAAAGCGCAGAGAAGAAATGCATACAAACAGCAGCAACAACCACAGCACACAACAAGCTTGAGCTCCAAGGCAGAAGCAGCAGCAGCAGTAACCCTAATCTGAGGGCTTAATCCAGATCTCAATTTATGTCTTGAAAGTATCAGGATCTGAACGAGGTCCCAAAATGGTCACTTCCGGTAGGTAGTATACAGACCCCCCACATCCACTTGGTAGGTAGCAATTCCAAACCCTAATTCTCTGGAAGCTGGAATTTGCAACAGTTTCTTCGAGGAATGGAGAGATCCTGGCAGAAGCAGCGAGAGTGTGGTGGAGGGCGGATGGATCAGAACTGCGGTAAAGTGAATTTGTGAATCCAGGAGTTGACAGGAAGAATAATCGAAGTCCAAGAGTAGCGCATGTTTCCGGATGTTGTGTTTTTGCGGTTGTTGAAAACGAAACAACTTTGCAGTGCTGTCTCTCATGGGCAGTAGGATGGGGAGCCAAAGCTTCAATGCCAACAGAAGAGGGAGACCCAATGTAAGCATTGGTGCATTGAGCAAGGATTACTACTCGGTGGGTTTTGTTTCTTTTTTTCTTTTCTTTTGATGGGTGGGTTTTTTTCTTTCCTGTTGCTATGGGGTAAAGGCTGGTGAATTAGGGTTTAGGGTATGAATTCTTGGTGAGTTTCTTGGTGTGATGATGATGTGATGCCTTTAATCTGTGCAAAAGTGATCCAGAATTGTAGAGGGAAAAAAATTTGTAGAAGAATTTTTGATAGTGGTGCATTTAGTTCGAGGCGTGTTTGTGATGGAAAAAAAAAGGCTGATCAGGGCATGAGGGGATGGTGCAGGAGGTGGGTGAAGAGGAAGAGGAAGAAGAGGAGGACCGATGTGGAATCTGCTCAGCATTGGCCTCGAATTGTGCAACTCTTGACTGTTGTAGCCATGTGTAAGTCCATCTTGGAGTTCAATGATCAGTTTGGAGTTTGTGCCATACTTTGCATAATGCTTTCTGAACACTAAATGAATAAATAAGTGAATAAATCATTGGCCTGAACTACTGATTGTTGCTTTTTCTGTCTTCTTATAGATTCAATGGTTTGGAAGAGAACCAATCCAAATGAACAATTCTGAGATATTTATGTAATTGTGTTGTTTTGCTCCTTCTGCAGGTTCTGCTTTTCATGCATTGATAACTGGTCATCTGTTTCCAATTTCTGTCCACTTTGCAAATTGCAGTTCCGGTTCATTTCTTGCCTTCCGGTATATACAAAAACCCTTGTTAAGCTGCCCTGTTAAGCTTTTGGTAAAGGTGGATTGGTTTGACTGACAATGCCCATTTGATGTTGACTCTCGTGGAGTTGTGATTGACATTTGATTGTGGGCTCCTTGCCCTTCCCAATGGCTGTTATTGTTGTGTAGACTGAAGGGACGTTGAATGATAGCTACTGGAATGATGAAGAGCAGCTGCCTTCAGTTCTTGTCAAACAAGAGAGGTCGTCAAATATCTTTCCCCACTACGTGAGCTTTGTGTTGTTTTTCTGGCCATTTGACTTGTTTTGCATCATATTGTTGCCTAGAGAAGGATCTCACCTTTTTTCCAGAAATGTTTCATACTGCTGCTGATGGATTTTTCTGCTGTAGGGATGCAGAGAGGATGACATCGACAACACTCTGCCTTTCACTTTCCCTTCTTTTTTCATTGATGAAGATGTATACTACCTCCATTTTTCTCTCTCATTGTTGACTGTTGCATTTTGGTTGCTGGACATAGACTGCTCAACATGGTGGTGGGTCTTATTGAGTGGAAACTAGGGGAAAGTTTTGTCAATAGTTTTGACCTCCTACTTGCAAATAAATTCTTGGTGGCTGCTGTTGCAGGCGGTGGCTTGCTTGGAGGGAGCAAGTTGTCTGATTCGAGCAGGAGTCCCCATGGAGCATGAAGATGCTGCTGATACTTCTGTAGCCTGTGATTCATGTGACCGCTGGTCAGATGCTACCTGTGATTCTCACCCATCACAAGTTTCTTGCAGAGCTTTTGTATGCATATGTGCATCCCTAGTCAAAATAAATAGACAATCAAAATTATTGGTATTGTGGAGCAAACTAGATGGAGAGAATATATAGTAAGAGGAGAGCATCATGTGAGGGCTTGCATTGCTGAAGCTTTGGTTCTCTAGCAAAGCTATTACTTAAGTGTTTTGTTATGTTGCTGCCAAAGATGTTCCTGTAGTTTGTCACTGGCTTAAGAATGAACTACCCATAGTTCATCACTGGCTAATCAGAACTCCTTGATGATAGACTCCACTGTTGCTGCCTCATGGAGTGGTGATGGGTATCGCAGGTATCATGCAGGGTGTGTTGGTTTTGATCCTACAGTTTCGTGGGGTTCATGGCTATGTCCAAGGTGAGGAACTTTTATGCATTTAGGGATGTTGGGCTTCATGTGCAGACATGGAATTGCTGGACACTAACTCTGTATGTAATATTGTTGGAAAGTCTGGCCTGTGTTGTATTGCTCATAAACTATTGAGCAGGATTCTGTACTGTTGACTGTGCTACATGCAACAGGTGTGTTGAGAGAACTGCACTGCAGCAGCGTCCAGCAACACCCTTTAGAGCAGCAACAAGCATCCCACTCACAACAGTAGTGACATCCTTTTCACCAGGCCCAGTACCAGTTGCAGAGCTTGCTTACAGTGCCCCGGTGGTATTGGAACGTGATCCATCACTGGCCATTTCAGTGGCTGATGAGGGTGAATCAGCAGTTGTGCTCTCTATGCATAATTTGCCGGAGCTATCCAAGGTTGCGAGCCGCCCAGAAGTTGCGAGCTTGCAAAGTAGGCAGCCAATGATCCCAATGAGTTGTACAGTTCTTCTCCCTTTGTTAGTAGTTTTGATGGACTGTAAGCTTTGGGATCTGTTCTTTCTTTTGTTCAATTCTATCCCAATGAAGGCCATGCAAATTATGATCTACATTGCTTACTTGCTTGGAGACCCAAGAGACAGAAAATAAAAATTCTCCTCCTCATGAGGTTTTAACTCTGTTGAGATGTGTATACATATATACAGGTTCTGTGGATCAGGCTCCAGTAACTGGCAAGGTTGAAGAAATCACCATTGCATCAGTGGAGAACAAAGTACATTTCCACATTTCTCTGCAGCTTCTTATTGTCTGTCACTTTTTTGTTGCAATTTGAACTGAAGAACAAGGATCTGATCTATTGTAAAATCCCCTGTTCAAGGAGGCCATCTGTTCAAACTTTGACTGTTTTAAACTCCATTTCACTGCTTTGTCAGTTCTCTTCCATTGATTCTTTGCATAACTTCTTTTATTTATGCTCATGATATATGGCATATGAACCATGTAGAATTCTGCTTGTTCTGCTTCACTAGGAAAGCTAAAAACCAGGCATTTGGGAGCAATTCTAACTCACAACCTGTAGGTGGAGAGCATACAAGAATATTCCTCAATGTCGGCTGACAGTACCATTCCCAGGGACCTTACAGTCAACAGGTTTGCCAAGGCTCCAACGATACTCACTTCTACCAGCAAAACTGAAGCAAGAAAAAGTGGACATAGTGATGGAGGTCTGTCTCAAGATGCGTCAAGACTTCCCCAGTTTGGAAATGGACAAACCAGCAATTCGGAGGCTAGGGATGGAGACATCTTCCCATCATCAGTGAGCTTCACTGATGTTGCAGAAGAGAGGCAAGCTGGCATTAAAAGAAAAGGAAAGTCAAAACTCAGCAGGCAGGATGGGTAAGTAAGTCTCTAGAAGTTTCCAGAAGTCTTGTCTACTGATCTGTGTGCAATGAAAAGGTGGGACAGAGAGCTGGGGAAAAGCACATGAGATGTTTCTTTGTGAACCTCTTAGCAGTGAAGGGAGGGGCACTTTGACCAACAACAAAGTAGACGCAGAGCCCATTGTCATTGATTGAACCATAACCATTCTTTCCATGTTCTTGGTTTCTTGTCAGGGATACCATACATGCGGATGATCTGCCAGAGCCACCACGAAAAGTAGCTCGGAATGCAGTCAAGAAGAAGGATGTACTTCCTGGGGCTTCAGATCAAGCTGGGACACACAATCTCCTGAAGGATATCCCTCCCAGTCAGGAGAAAAGCAGCAAAACCGAGAGGGCAGGTTCATTATCTGCAGTTTGTGAAGATAATGAGCTTAAAGTACCCTATACAGAAGTGGGTGCTGTAGAGGACTTGATCGATCTAGTAAAGGAGGATAATAAGCCCATTCTTCTTAAAACTGGCAATGGAGGGAGCAATCCAACAAAAGGGGTGAGAACCCGAATTGTGATGTGGCGTGGCACAGATGGGAGAGCTGCCCAGCTTGTTGAAGATATACGTCAGCAAATGAGATCAGCTGCAGGCTATGGAGCATCAGAGGACCTGGGCAAAGTGGAAGTTTCAGATGATCGTTTCTTTGCAGCATTTAAGGTAATGGTGCCTAAACTAGCTTCTTATGGAAACTTGCTCTTTGTAAGATAACTTTCATTGCAAATTCTTTGTTCAACCTATTGTGTCAGAGACATCTTGGAGAATTGCAAAAGCTTGATGGGCATATCTCTTATGTGGAGAGAGAACAGCTGATGCAGCCAGTGCTGCTGTGATGTTATGGACCCCATAATGGGAGCTGCAGTTTCCTTTCTGTCTTTTGATTCTTTGGAGTCTTTGCATTTCTTTGTGACTCTGATCGATTCAGGAGATATAAATTCAGGAGTTGATGTTGACATAGACAATTCTCTCAACATAAAAACCTACGGATTCCATATTTATTCAGCAGCATATAAATTCTCTCATATGAATCCATATTTATGTGGGAATCCATATGGGAGTCAGGATGTTGACATAGATAACTCTCTCAGAGATCCTGTTAAGGAGTGGAGAAATAGGGAAGGATAATGAGAGGATGATGGCCAATGACATTTTTGTAAACTGTCTGCTGCCTACTAGCATTGCATTTCTCAAGAATACAATCTGCATTTGTGTTTTCAAGGCTGCTCTGACACGCACCAGCGGCCAGACTTTGGATGCGAAAAGTCGAGCCTCAAAGCAACGCCGTCGTCTGTGGCTTGCTAAAGTACTGGACCAGGTGCCCAGTGGAAAGGGACACCGAGTTCGTGAGAGTTTGACAAAGAAGTTGTATGCTGGTGGAGGAGGCTCTCGGAAAACCTGGGACCGGGATTGGGATATCTCCTTCTGGAAAGAACAGTCTGCACGCCTTAAGAAAGCAAGGAAAGAGGCTACAGACACCCTGGAGGGTAGGGGGAAAAATGGGAGAGCTAGGGAGGTGAAGGCAACTAGCAGTGCTGTCAAAGAGGATGAAGCCATTTTAGGTTTCAGCACCACAGATACAGACACTGATGACTCAGTTTTGACCAGACTTTATGTTGCTGACACATCATTGTTTGCCCGGGACAATGATATCAAGCCAGTCTGCTTACACTCTAGTACCACAGAAAAGGAGCTTGGTCAGCGAGATGGTGAGAAGGGTATGTGATCTGGAGGCACCCATATGATCTGGACATAATTAGCAAGTGTGGCATTACTGGTTGAATGTAGTGGCTTAGATTGATGGTCAATGTGAGTGAAGACTTTGTGTGGATTTGCACTTATTGCACTGCCTCCTTGTCACAACAATGCTAACCTATTCCATCATTTCATTGCAGAGACTGTAAGAAATGGGGGTTTGTTGAATTCCCGGACAATTCCTGGTGAGTGTTCTTCTGAGAACCGATCAGGTACCATTGGCATTGGGCTGGAAGCTAGCCTTGGTCAGTTGTCTTTCCCTTCTTTACAGGGGCCCTCGAAACCAAGGAAGAAAGAAACAGGTTTCACCAAAGAAGCTCAGAAATCAGAAAGGCAGGATACTCCGCAAGGTGCTGCTGGACAGGTTGAAGCTTCAGGCAAAACAAAGAGAGTGTTTTCAACGAAAGATGCCCAGTGCAGTCCTTTACAATCTGAAAAGAAGGATAAACGACAATGGGCACTTGAGCTTTTGGCCAGAAAGTCTGGTGATGCAATGACATCTTCGTCGCCACCCAAGAATGTTGCATCCACTAAGGAGTCCCTTCTGGTAGATGATTTTGTTACAACTCTGTGAGTTCTATCTGTTGAAAGTTTCTGTAGGTTGCAAGATGAATTTGCTGCACAATCATTAGATCGAGATGATTTGGAGAAACCTATAGACATCTCTTTCATATCTGTCTCACTGAGAAGAAAGGGTTTAGGGTTTGAAAAGATGTTCATGAGGTCGTGTAGTGAAGGTGTTAAGTTGAACTAGCATTACATTGGAGTGAGATGTCGTGGAGTGTAAAAATGGAATGAACTGCTTCCTTTGACCCTTTTGCCTCAACGTTATTCCTGATGCTACTGCTTTCCATCTACCAGTTGCAGCTACCAGAGGAGCTGAGGCCAACACTGCCTACTGATCGCCACAGCCGGGTACCCACAGCAGTTCGTCAGGTGTGTGACTATATCCACCTTATGGTCTTACCAGTAATCCTCATTAAGTTCATGTGTTGAGAATGAAAAAAGAAACTGCAATAGTTAAGGATGGAGGGCAATCTGATGCAGCTAGCTGATTATCTTGTTGGTTATGTAACAGCTGCAATTGAACCGGATCCTTGAGCAATATCTGCAGAAGGCGAAACTGGCTAGTCTTCAAGGGGGTTTTAGATGTAAGTCAGTCATTGCAGCAGCAGTTGCTAAGGAGTTGGAGATTTTCGAAAACTCCAACAGCAGAGGCGTGTACACCAATCTGTGTGTCAGGGCGTTGGCTCAGAAGGATCAGGTGAAACTTCAAGTGACAATTCCTTCACCACCGAGACCAGGAGTTAATGATGATGTCACAGAAGCTCTGCGGGCAACTGGGTTGATCTCAGATTCTCCCCCTCAAAGTCCATGTGCCAGTCAAAGCACTTCTCTTGGATGTCAGTCTACTGGGTTCAATCCAGCTGCTGACAAGATATCAGCTGTGAAGCAAGCAACATTTGATTCTGTGGTTTCCTCCAGGCTCGTAATAGGTACCAGCGGGCCTTCGGATACTATCCCTGTTATGCCTCAGGTTGACCAATTGGAACCTGACAATGTGTTGGAGCTTGCCACTCAATCATCTGAGGATCTCGTTGCAGATTTTGGTGCTGATTGTGGAGAGTTAGAACTTCCAGATCAACTGCATGGATGTATTCCCTCGAGGATGAATGGTGTTGCATCATCTTCCCAATTGCCAGAGCCGGCTTCCAGAACTATGAGGGTTGTACTTACAACAGGAAAGAAACTCAGCCTTTCAGAGGCTCCTGGAGATGGAGAAAGGATTTTGCAAGGAGCTGAGACAAGAACAGGTACAGTCACTCTTTCAAATCTTGTCCTGTGGACAATGTCTCTCTTTTGAACAGCTAACTCTCATTTAAGCTTGGAACGTTGTTGCAGGCATGGCAGGCCTTGAATCTTCAATCCCTACAGGTGTTCAGACATCCAAACTGCATGACAACCAGGAGAAAGATACAGCAGATGGTAATAAGGATTTGGTCATATCCTCAGGTGAATCTATGTACATTCGAGAGTCTAGCTTGACACAAAGCCAGAGTGAAGAAAGACAAAATGCACAGTCCGTGGTCAAAGTTGTAGGCAAGACAGGAACAGTGGAAACAAGTGATTCGGTTACAGCTTTAGATGTGGGTTTAGATGGTTGTAAAGACTCTGGAAGACTGTCAAGAGATGCCAAAGCTGAGGAAGAAGAAGCTAAGACGTCTACAGAGGGTTGTGGCCCAGCTGGAGAATCTGAGGGGGATGATTGGCTGAAGACAGGGAAATTTCCGGACCTTGAAAACCGCATTGAGAAGATGAGAAACAATGTTTCTCAAATGAACCCTATCTTTCTTTCTCAATTTACAGAATATGGTGAAGCCAATGTTTTTGGTGGATTCATTGAGAAGGGTACTTTGCCAGCTGAATCAAGGCAGCACGATGGAGCTACAGCAATTTCTTTATCAGCAGATGATGGTGTTAATGAGGAGAAGATCAAAACTGCAACAGTTGATGGACCGCAAACAGAGGCAATGGTTGCTTCAATACGGAAAAAGGTATGTTCTTCATCCCCTGTTACTCAATTGCTTCCTTACATATGTGTGCCCTCATGATCATGAGTTTACTTAGTTTGCTTTCTTTGATCATCCACAGGTACAAATGTATGTGAAGGAACATTTGAGACCGTTGTTCAAAAGTGGGGTGATTGAGGCAGAACAGTTTCAATGGGCTGTTTCCAAGACATCTGCCAAGGTGATGCAGCATCATGGGGATGCCAGATCAGCAGATTTCCTCATTGTAGAAGGAAGCAAAGTCAAGAAATTGGCTGATCAATATCTCCAGGCTTACACTCACCGAAAATAACATTGAATCTGTAGACTGTAAGTACACTCCATAACTGGTGGTGCAGTTGTCACAGGAGGGAGGATATAACCATTAGTGTCAATGTAGTAGAAATCTCAATAAAAGAGATTTTTGTGCTTATGCACAGTGTTCAATAGCGGAGTGAAGATTAATACTAGTGGTTGCATGAAGGTTCATGTTGGCTAAGGGTACAAGTGAGTGCTAAGGGCACAAGATGAGCCAGTCTGGTAAAGATGTTTAGGGTTCTGCAATCTTTAGGATGAAGAAAAGCACCCAGCTTGCCCTCCTTATGAAATCTGATCACAAAATTCAGTGATTTTCAAAGATTTTCAGGGTCACCATAATTGCCAATTGCAACACGAATGGGAGGAAGTCACAATTTTTTGTAAACAATTGGAAGTTTGTAAGATTACACCTGAAGTTTCTCCATGGCAATGAAAACACAAACATTTGCTTCATTAAGAGCTCCACACTTTGCACTCTAAATTTCTTGCCTAAAACACTCAACGAAGATGAGCATCATGGCAATTGTGTTTCAGAGGTGGAAGTACAATGGGGACATCACAGCTCACTACCAGTGTCATATACCATGGTAATTTGCCTTGCAGTGGCCAATACATCGGCAGTGCAACCCTATGCATTGACAAATATCCTTCCTTGTCACATTAAACCCTAGTGCACCTGCTCCATCCTGTGCTTCAAATAAGGGATTTGAAATCCCTAACCCTGCCCTCAAGGTTGCAGTCTCCTCCCTCCCTCTCTCCTCATACTAATTCATCATTGAACATCCATGGAATCATCATGCTGGTGTTTTTGTTGTCACTCAGACTCCTTTTGTAATAAGACATCTACTAATCTTGAAAGAATCGCTGGTTGTTAAAATCTTCAAAGGGGGGCAATTGTTATAGAGCAGAAGCTCTATGCGCAAAGGTAACATGCAACCAGCATGTCTAGTACCACTGCTACGCGTCTGGTAGGATGGAAGTAGCAGCAGCAGCAGAAGCAATAACTCACACAGTAATCTATATCAGATTCAGATCACAGACAGTTCAGAAACAATTGCATTCTTGGAGATCCAGGGTTCAGGGTTTGGGGTTTCCCAGGTTGAGAAGCACATATCCAAATGCTTCAAAGAACCACATTCAAAGATCAACATCTAACAAATCTTTCTTTTGCAGATTTTCTGAGGATTTCATTTCGACACCAGAATGATTTTGATTCTGCCCAGTTTCAGAAGGGGTTTTCTTTTTTTAGGGGTTGAAGAAGCTATCACCGCATTTGCATTTCCAGCTTTCAGGATTGTAGTTGGTTTGCTGTGTCTCAAACTGTGCACCACCATGTGGCAAGAAATGAGCGAGCGATTGATGTCCTTGAGGTGTGGGCATCTGCACTGCATCACATGGATTACACATATTACACTTGTTTTGACAGCTCGGTGGATGTGATCCAATCTGAACTGTGGCACTCAATTTCATGACTTGACCCGAGAGAAAACCCATCAAGATGTGTCGTTGATGCTGCTGCAACCTCTCCTGATGCTGCTGCTGCAACCTCTCTTGATGCTGCTGTTGCAACCTTTCTTGATGCTGCTGTTGCAACCTGTCTTGACGCTGCTGTTGCAACATCTCTTGATGCTGATGCTGCAACCTCTCCTGCTGAATTGTTGCATTGCTGCTCAACTGCAATTACACCAAAACAAAACGGAAGTCAGTTGTTGGAACCTTTCAGTAACGTAAAATGAAGAAGAGCAAGAGAATCACATTTGGTCTCCCACAGTGACAGTAGTGGTTTCTTCCTTCACTCAAAAAAGGCTATGTACTATTTCTCTGTCTTTGATTTCAGAGACAATCACTTCAGAAAACAATCTGCAAGGAACAAGTTCACTCCCACTCAAAAGTGCAGTCACAAGGGCGGCCTTGATGATGCAAGCGATTCCTAAAGAGTTGGTGATGATCAGGTATGCAGCATTCGCAGCATGCATTACATTCTCTTCTCCCAGAAGAGAATCCTGAAAAACCCTAGAAAACTCTGTTGTCTACTTTGAAGATGTTCAGGAAAACATCAAGCCATGAAGGCTAAGGAGAGATGGTGAGGAAGAAGAAGATGATGATGAAGAAAGATCACCAGTCTCCAAACCAAGAGTGACTGATTGTTTGTTGCATTCACAACATATCACAAAAACATGAAGGATAAGGATCAGAGGTTGAGAGGAAGAAGAAGAAGAAGAAGAATGATGGCAATGGTTTGCAAACCAAAAGTGAGTTGACTGCTTGTTGTGACAGGAAATGCTACAACTTCCTCATGAGCCATGGAATCTGACACTTTCTGCATGTTCCTAGTCCCTTGCAGTACGGGAATCCAATCATCTTGTTTGTTATCTGAGCTTCACACACAATTCAACAAACTGAGCAGAAGAAGAGTAGAACTTTGTGTGCGCACACATGCATGTGTGTACCTCATTGGAGTGTCCAAGCATAGAGCTCCTATCAGAAATCTGTGTAACTTCTTCTATTGTAGGTTGTGATTCATGATCAAGCTGCAGAAGCAAGTTTGGAGATGCCAGCAGCCTTCCTGCAAGAAACGACAAGAAGCAAGCAGCAAGCAAGAAAATGAGCAGCTGCAATGGTGGGTTTCAGCGATTTTCAAGCTGTAGATAGACTTCAGAGCAAGCTTAGCATATTCTGAGAGACAGCTGAGATCAGGAAGCAGGCTGGCTTGGTGGCTTGGTGGCTCTTCCTGGCAGAGATCAACCTGCATTGTCAGCAGCAGCTGCAGCATCCTAGATAGCAGAACACTAGAAGACAAATCATGCTTTGAATTGAGGAGAGACTCTCGGATTCAAACTGGATTCCTTCTTCTTCCATGCACGACTGTCACTAACAATTCAAAAGTTCGACTACGGCAGCAACGATCAACGACGACTACGGGAGTGAGAGAAATTTAGTACCATGAGAAAACACAAGTCCTGCACGGCCGCCAGCTGCTGTTGTTGCCATCATCATCAGATGAAGTAAAATTAGCCGCAAGCTGCTGCAGCGGCAGACTGTCTTGTATGTCAGGAGTCCTGGGAGCATCTTATAAGCCAACTCTTTGTCTACAAGCTGCGAGGGTGAAGTCTCAGACGCTTCCTCCCTCAGAAGCAAAGTCTCTTCCAGCAAGAAGAGGAAGAAGAAGAAGACGAAGACGACGTCCACCGACGAGTTCTAGTGTTTCTCAGTCTAGCAGCTGTGATGAATGTGCACTAGTAGTCAATACGAGAATGCAACAAAATCTTCACTCGACGACATTCTGAATCATGCAATCGTTCTACCGGAAACCGACCAAGATGATCGCAGAAAAAAGTCGACAACCCGGCAGCTCGAGAACGAGATGCCACAAGCTGCATTGTCGAGACTCGACTGCTCTGCCACAGATCATTACCCGGAACCCAGCAACAAGAAACAAAGCACAGTTTGGTGTAACCGCGAGACTCTACTCTGTCTCTCTGT
>Ga0209208_10005312_pt1 | contig 17979 bp, 10 predicted proteins | sample S1TSphfallax_3_FD_187694 | JGI IMG/M metagenome (GOLD analysis project Ga0209208, IMG submission 187694) | Host-associated microbial communities from peat moss isolated from Minnesota, USA - S1T2_Fd - Sphagnum fallax MG (SPAdes) (version 2) | ecosystem: Host-associated > Plants > Peat moss >... | reverse complement strand
TTTTTTTTTTTTTTTTTTTTTTTTTGCATGAAAAACAATTTTTTTTCCATCGCGCTTAGCAAATCACATTGAGTGGTAGCTTGTTGTGTTGTAACTTTTTTTATGTCAATAGAACATAGGCATGTTTGTTGTGTGCTACAACCTTTCATTATTGTAGCAAAATGTAGGCATCATTGTTGTGGTCATTACAATAGTCATCACAATGGAAATGTTGTGTGCTACCAATTTTTTGTTGTAGCAGAACATTAGGTGTTGTTATGGATTGTTGTGCCGATCATTGTGATGGTCATCTTGTGTTGCTTGCAAATTATAGGTAAGTTTTTCTTTTTTCTCTTTGCACTTTTCTTTTGTTAGTTTTTTACATCAATAAGGATTTTACCATGTAGCAATGCTTCTAATACTAAGTCTTTGTGATGGATACAATTCCATTGAACTTCTTACTGTGTAAGCTCTATGTTTTTTTTTTTGGGTAGACATAGCAGTAACATTTTTGCCATGCATCAACTACAACTTTTAGTAAGTCTTTGTGATAGATGAAATGCCACTGAGTTCCCATGCATGTGTAAGTTCTATGTCCTCTTTATTTTGTAGACAATAACAACAAGGTTTTTTCCATGCAACAACTTTTAGTAAGTCTTTGTGATTAAATTGATGCCATCAAATTTCCATCCATGTGTAAGTTTTGTGTCCTTTTTGTCGCAATTTTTTACATTAACAAGGTTTCTAGCATGCAGCAACAACTTCTAATAAAACTTTATGATAAGATGCCATTGAATTCCCATACATGTATAAGCTTTATGTCTTATCTATTTTTTTGTACATAACAACAAATAAAACAAAACTTAGCATATAAGGCTATTTACAATGGCATGCACAAATGCTAAACAACCTATAACAATTGTTTCATGTGATAATGATATTGATTTTATGTTTCAATCTAAAATTGAGCTTGGATCACAAGAGACATCAAATGTTGATATAGATGCAACTTGGGAAATCCTTATTCCAAAGTTGGTGGTTGACAAAAAATTATGGTCTCCTAATTATTGAACATCAACCTATTGGGTTTTTTTTGTGGTGAATGATGGTGTAGTAGTGTACATTTGTAACCCATAGATGATGTAAATATTGTTGTCACCCTATTCAATTGGACACTATGAGAAATCATGTCCTTTGCAACTTGTCCTATGCAACTAAAAAATGTCCTTTAGAACTAGTTTGAGTCGCATAGGGTAAGTTGCAAAGGACATGATTTCTCATAGTGGGAGTTTTTTGATGTTCAAGGAAAGCATAAAGGGCTTGTGAACTATAACAAGAACCACAACACAAGCATTTTGAAAAAACATGCATGTTGTGAACATCCAAATTTGTACAAAAAATGGGGATTGTTTTTGTTATAGAAGGTTATAGATCCCAAAGTGAAAAATAGGGTACAAAGAAGAGGACAATTGTCCCCCTTTTTCAAATCACATACTTTTTTGGCTACCAATGGCCTTACACCTATAAGATCCTTTCCAACTTGCCTTTTCAGAAGACTTGGTTTCCTATGTTGTAAAGTGTTATGAACCTTTGTTTTTTGTTGAAAATCCATGGTTGTAGAATTTGGTTTTGTGGTAGTGTGGGCATTTACAATTTCCATCTTGACACCAAATGGTGACTGAAATGTTCCTAGATATGGTGGAAGAAACTAAGGAGATAATATGTCATCCCAACCCTTGCATCTTGTATTATTTGTACATGTTCATTGACCTTTGGATGTCTTGTATGGGCTTTGATACCTTTGTTAGTGTTGTGAGTTTCATCAACACTTCATAAGAGCCATGTCATGTGACAATTGGGATTTTTTAAATACATAACACTATAGGTGCAACAATGTCAAAAATAATTACTTGACAAAATAATTGCATATGTCAAAAATGAAGGGTCTAATTTAAACACTTTGACTTTTGCATAAACTTTTGTTGTTTTTTGTTCTACCCTTTAACTAGCATGCCCATTTGTAGGGTCAGATTCTAAGCATGCCACATCAAAGGTAGCTCAATATGTTATTGACAACAATAAGGTTTTTGCTAATTTTTTAGAAATTAATTTTTTAAAAGTTCAATCTTCGTTGCAAAAGACCATTACTTAGACAAAAAAATCTAGGAAAGGGCAACATGAGTGGAAAAAATCTTGTATTGTTGTAGGACTACCTACTAAGGTGTTGAAAACTCTAATGAAAACATGATTTGCTTCTCGAGGGATCCTATTCCAAGAAACATTAGAGTATTGGAGTGTTATTTCAATCAGCTATGGATGGCAATAAGTTGTACTCATTTATTTTCTAAAGTGCCAATATTTCAAACTTGGGCTATTGTTTAAACCATTACAAATACATTCCTTTTTGTTGTGAAACTTTTTGTCTTGAACCAAACTGCTAGCTATTGGTTGTTGTCAGATGCATTTTATTCCACCTTCACCTTATGTATTGCCATGAAAGTTGATGTGGTTAGGATCCAAGCTTTATATTAGCTACGATTTGTGGGGATTTTGATTCAGAGTTGTAGGAGTTCAAGCTAAGGATGATGTTGTAAGTCATCAATATTCTTTCCCCATTTTTGGCATTTGGTTCAACTTATAATCAAACCAAGGTTCATAACATGTTGGCCATCATGCTTGATCCCCACTTCAAGAACATGAAGGTTATGTGGGACTTTGTGGACCATGCACATGCCATTCAAATTGTGAGAAATTATGATGTTAATATTGTGTGCTTCTTTTATTACATTTGTTTTTTCATTTGAACCTTATTAAGGTAGAACAAATCAGCCAACAATAGTTGAAGATGATGACCTATTTTTTGGGTAGATTATTTCAAATGATGATGTAATCATGTATACATTGAAGAATGAATTGCAATTGTATTGGTGACTAATAATACCACCAATAGAGATTGAAAACCCTTTAATTTGGTGGGCAAAACATGATGTGTAATTTTGTCAAATACTTGGTGGTTTGAGATCACAAATCAAAATATAGTGAATTTTAAGGTGATCTATGCTCAGGATTGAAAGTTTAGATTGATTCATTCTCATCATAAAAAATTGGCCTAATGATGGTTGTGTTGGGTGTGATGGACCTTTGAAGCCTAAAATCATGGTTGAATTTCTAAAAAAGGATTCTACTACAATTGAAAAGCACACTAGATTGATTGAAGAACAAAACTTCTTTGAAAAATATTCAAACTTTGATTTCAACTGATTTTAGCTTTAAGTTTTTGCTTTCATCTTCAATTTGTGTTGTTTTTTGTTAACATTTTTCTTATGCAATCAAAATTTAACTTCTATCTTCTTCTTGGTGCATTTGCAACATTGGAGTTGAGGATTGAAGACTTGCTTTGTGTTACAACATAGGTATTCCCTACCTCACATTGCAATTGAATTTCCTATGATGAAATGGGCTGAAATTGAAAATGATTTTATGGTCTTCAATGTGGGTTCATTATTTAAGGTTGGAAGTTGCAGGGTTTTATGTTTTGGAATCATATGTGTGATTAAAACCTAAAACTTTTTGTGAATTTTGTTATTCATATGCTACACTTGTTATCTTTCTACAAATGTTTTTGGGGCATGTGCATTGTTCTAGGAGGTTAATTTTGTTTTGTTTTGTTTTGCAAGTAATATGTCTTCATTTGTGGTGGGATTTGTCCACAGATTATAAGGTTAGTTGTTGATTGTGTTTAGTTGTGGTTGGATTTTTCCTTAGATTTAAGGTCAGTTGATTATGTTTTGTTGTGGTTGGATTTGTCCTTGAATTTTAAGGTCAGTTGTTGATTTTTTATGATTGGAATTATGTCCAATCCATTTTGTTCTCATTTTTCACATGCGCATTGAGGACTTCTATCATTTGTAACGTTGATGGTTTGCTTAATGTCAAATGGGTCAAAACACATGCAAAGGAGCCACCAAGGGCATTGGATGTCAAATTTTATCACAAAAAATTACAATTTTTTTTCTTATTTTTTTTCATTTGAAACTATGGTAATCATGGCACGTTATTCTTTTTTAACACATGAATGTTAGGAAACTCAAATTGAAAATCCATTTGATTCAATTTTAGGTTTTGGTTTAGTTAAGGACTATTGAAAATGAAAATTTTTGTCATTAAAAAAAGACATTTTTACAAAGGACTTTCAAAGAATTCATATAATAAAAGTAAGTTGATGGTAAAAAATTTGAGATGATAATAACCTATAGGCTATTAGATGTGCACTACAAAAACATTCACAATTTCAAAAATATGGATTCTAAAACTTTGAAAATTCAAAACTTCAAAAGTGCTTTACCACATATAAATGGGGTATAATGTACATGATGTATTGAACAAAGTTGTAGTTTATATTATATTAAATTCAAGTTTAAAAAATAAACATTTTGTGGTATGATTTCAAATTATCATCATTTTCAAAATGAAACATAAAATCTACAAGGAATCTATACATTTTTACAAATTTATATTTACTAAAAAATGATTAAGAAAAACAAACTTATTGGGGTAATTTTAATCATTTTTCATAACAAATTATTTTGGGGAAAAACAACATGTAGTCCTAATGTAAAATAATGTTTATGGTTCCTTTGATTATGTTTTGACCCAAAAGCCCAAAAGCTCAATTTTGAAGAAGGATTTGTCTTTGGATTTTAAGGTTAGTTGTTGATCTTTTATGATTGGAAGTTTTAAGTCATTTTGTTATGATTTTTCATGTGCATTGAGGAGTTGTGTGGTATGTAATAATGTTCAAGTCACATGTTTATTCATTTAAATTGAAGGTTTTTTTGATGGTCTATTTGATGTCAGATGCCCAAAAGCCTAATTATGAAAAAAAAAATTATTGTTGATCTAAATGATGATTAAGAAGCCGATTGTTGCAAATGTAGTTTCATTACATTTTCAAATTAAAAAATTCATTTCTTTTAAATACTTGCCTTGTAATTGCAATAACCATTTTTTTGGACATTCGAATCCCTAAACCCTAACTGTTACTCAAACTTGGATCTTTAAAAAAAAATAAAACCCTAATACTTGAAAATCCCCTTTAATTAAAAAAAACATTGACCTTACAGGGAGGTTCTAGATTTTTTTTAAAAAATTCAAAAACCTTACCTAAAGGCTTTTTCAAAAATTAATAATTAAAAAGTAACCCCCAAGGTTTTCCAAAAAAACTAAAAACCACCCAACGTTGGTTTAAACGATATACTTACTTAGAAGTCAATTTTCCTACCTATTTGCCTATATATGAAACCTATTCCTATATAATTAATTACCAATATGAAAACAAATATTAATTTAGTTGAAGTTCATCCACAATAGAGTAATAACGAACATCTAACGGTGGGTGCTAATTCACTATTGCCCTATTTTGGTATTGCAAATACTAAGCTTCGTAAACTTTGATAATATCCAAAAAAAACCACTAAGGTGCTCAATTGAATAAATTTTTAAAAATTCATGTAAAATTATTGATTAAAAAAATCAACAACCGTTGAATGTAATTATGAATAAAACTTATGTTATGTAGGACAATGTAGTTTTAAAGATTTTCAATTTTAGTTGAAAATTTGATACAACATGCTAGCCCTCTACCATTGACCTTGACTTGGGGGTGCCAATGGCTTGTTAATAAAGTTTGCCATCGTGTTCCAAAAGTAAAAATATGATACGACAATACCAATGCAACCATAAAATCTAAAAAATATTAATTTATTGTAGATTTTTTAAATGCACTAATAATTGTAAAAATCTACCAGGCTGTTTTTATGTAGAACATCCCTAATGACTTGAGATGCATATTATGTTTGGATAAAAAACAATAAAGTTTATGTTGATTTGGGGCTATAAAATGTCTTTGGGCTAGTATTTTTGCATAAAGTGCGATGTCTTTTGCACATCTAACAATTGCTATTGATTGGGCATATAAAATGATTGGTCTAGGTCTAGGTGGTTTATTATTACAATGGTAGTTTCACCTCCAAATCCCACATTTCATGGTTGTGGGTGGGGTTTGGGAAAAAGTAAGTAAGCCATTTCGAATGTGAGAAGTATAGTTGGAGTCTCAAATGCCTACTCGGTATGGGTGGAGTTACTTTTTACTACTTTTTGTTTTGCACATTTTTCTTTTTAGATTTCATTCACATTATGAATATATGGAAATACTTAAATTATGTAATCATTGTTTTCAAAAACATGACTAAAAAAATTGAAAGACATTAAATTTTTCCATAAAGTTAGGAAAACACAACATTGAAACCTTGAGTTTGGTCCAAAACCAGGTGAGATTAAAAAAAAAACCTACAAAAATGTACATTAGCCTTCAATGCGGGTCAAATTCAAAAATGCAACCAAGTTCCATGGGTTGGGATGGGTTTCAATGTCCGATGTGTGGGTGGCTTCAATAGGAAAATTTGCATCCAAAAAGGAAATGGGTGACAAACTTGTGTTATCCCCAAAAGAGGAGTTGGGATATGAAGGGATTGTTATCAGGTTGGAAGAGGTGCAAGGGGGTTTTATTGAGAGGGGGAAACAATTGTTGCAAAAAAGGAGATTATATTGGTTTGTTGGAAGAGAATAAGGTGTTCTTGTTTATGGTTTGTCGTACTTCGTCTACCTTAAGACTTGAATGCAACAATGATGTTCAACATCTTTACATGTTGCAAGACATCAAGTTATATATTGTGGGCTTCCAATTAAGGACTTTGAATCTCATTAACGATGGAATGTCGGAAGGAATGAACAACCACTACTGGGAAGGTAGAGGATCAGTGGTAAGAATATCAAAATTATTGAAAGGCCTTAAAAATGTGCATTACTTAGTGTGTTCCGAAAGATAAACACATTAGCAGTTGACCTTAATGCCTATTCATAGAAAGGAAGGAGCCTTTGTTCTTTTTCACAACTACAATAAGGAGGAAAATGTTGAAAAACTCTAAACCAAAAAATAATGTGGTGGAAAAGAGGCGGGTAATGGTATTTCCTTTTACTTTCAAGCTAAGATGGATGAATATTTGATGTAAGATCGGGAGTAGGAAAGAGGTGGGCTTCATGCGGGCTTTGTGGAATAAGGCAATTACAATTAACAATTGGAAAGCTAAGGTGGACAATTTGATCAATCAAACTTGCCCATTGTGTGTTAATGAAAAAAAATCCACATTGCACAAATTTTGGGAGTGTTGCCATGCACAATGGGCTTGGGAGTACACACAAGTCATTGTGTGTGAGCTTGCCTACGGTTACAAGCCATCATGGGTGGTTGCCCCCCAACATTGGAAACAATCTGTTTTGGCTGCCAAAAGTCCAAGGCAAGTGCAGCATGTGGAGAACATACAGTCTTTGTTAAGGGGTATCACACTTTGCACTTTGTGGATTGAATGGAATGATTTGGTTTTCAACAATGAAAGATGGAATGTTATTAAAATTCACAAAGTTATTTGGGATGCCCTACTTGATTATGGTAGGGCAGCTTGGAATAGATGTATGAGGCTAATTAAAAAAATCCCTAAGATGAAAAAAAAACACTTTTTGAGAAGTTTGATAAGAGCTGGGGTAGGCACTTACTTACTTACAATTTAGCGTCAGTAGGTGGGCCAAAGTGCCTGGGCCAGAGCACCAGGTTATTTGTGTTAGAATATGTAGCTTTGTTAGGTGGTGTTATGATGGGTCTTGAAGGGCTTCATTGATTAAGGTTCCGAGCGCATGGTGGCGCTCCTTTGCTCTGGGGGCTCGCTGTTCTTGATTCTTTTTGCAATAAATTATTTTCATTTGTGCCAAAAGAAAAAAACAAAACTCAAAAGTGCACCACTTTTTGTGCCAAACTGAGTTTCATCCTGTTTTGATGCCCTATTTCCATTTCCCTCAGCGCCTCCACTGCTGCTACATATATTTTCGCTACTCTTACATGTACAATTACTACAATTACCTCGAATCATGTGCATCAAAAGCTGAGTTTCAGCATTTCATACCCAGATTTAATAAAACTTCCTTACTTCGCAGACCTCACTCAAAGAGGGGATAGGGGGTGAGAAAAGGCTCAAAGCACGAAGACAGGATGACTTTAAGGAAAACTCTATTTAAACTTACAACTCTAGGAATATATTTTCAAGTCTCTTCTCTACATGAATGGACTTAACCTGGATCCTAATTCCAAAGGAAACCCCTAGTATGAAGTGCAAAGGGCACCATCTATTAGTTTGTAAATTGTCTCTTCAAATGGTTGGGCCTTGGGCCTTGGGTTATGTTCAAAGTTCAAACCTTAGAAGCAAGATATATCATCCTCACCAAATGCTTTGGTTCAAGGGCGATACAATCAGATACACTAGGCTAATGGGAAAAGGGTATGAACTATGAACTTAATTAAAACCACAGCCTGAAAAAAAAGTGTGTACTTTTCCCCTCTCTTCATCCACATGATGAATAGCTCTGTATCCTTAGCCCAATAAGCATTTGGAATAGGAAAAATGCAGGGTAAAGCCCAAGGAAGATGGGTGGGGGACATTCCCAAAATGTTGGGAAGACTCGGTTTGTCATCTGACCACCTTGTCTTAGGCCCCTTAAAAGTTTAGCCATGGGTGAACCTACACTTGTAAAATCTAAAAATCTTGAAATTCATTTAAATTGCTTCTAAATAGTATAAATCCCATGTTTAGACTAAGTAAAACTCTCCAAGTCCAAATCTAACATTTATTGAGTTTAATATGGTCACTAAGAGGCCTCACTCAAGAAGGCAAAGGTTATCAATGTAGGCTAAAGGCTAAACCTTAGCCCCTTGTCCTGAGAACACCCCCACCCATGGGCCTTACCCATCGAAAAGCATGAGATGAAAGTTATCATGAACCTAAAGATATGAAGATCATGAGGCGTAAGAAGGGCAGGGTTCTTACACCCAGTCCTTAAAAGTGTAAAGAATCTCAGAGGGATCTTTGACTTACTAAGATCCGATCCACTCTTAATGAGTAGGTGCAATAGACATACCCATAAAGTCACCGTGTCTTTGGGCTCCCTCTCACCCCCTAACCCCTCTTTTAGTGGTATCCGCAAAGTAATGAAATTTTATTAAATCTAAGTATGAAATGTCGAATGTCACCATTTCATGCACGCACAAGGTTCGAGAGGAGTTATAGTAGCTGTACAGGTAGGAGCAGTGAAAATCTATGTAGCAGCAGTCGAGGCGCTCAGGAAAAAAAGAAAGACAGGGTGAAACTCAGGAAACCATTTACAGCCCCCTTGAATACTAATGTCCTTTTTCGCAGGTTTTTTAAAAATCTCACCTTGTGTATGACCAAACTCAGGATACTGGTGCTGTCTTTTCCTGACTTTACGATATCTCTAATGTATCTCTCCTCCAAAAGAGGAGGGATATTCTTAAGGAGTACGTGAAATGTATCTTTCCTCCAAGAGAGTAGGGATATTCTTAGATACAAGGTGCCTCCAAGTATGCTTAGGAGCTCAGGACTTTTGTTCAAGTGCTTTGACGGTGAAGATAATATCCTATCCTATAGCCATTACATGTGCACACCCAAATGTGACGAGATATCTATGTAATTGAAAACAAGACTAGAGTGAAAAAAAATCAAACTCGGGTCCTTAACCGAATCTAGACTCTTTCAATTGGAAAATCAAATTTGAGTTTCCTTTGAACGGAAGAGGAGGTTCTGTGAAAGTTCATTTTGATGCACACAACAACGTTGGCCCTCCATCTAGAAATATCGAGTGTCATGCACAAACTGCGGGTGGCTAAAACCGAGTTTTTTTTATATGGCCAAAAGAGACTTAAACCCCCAACATTGCCATTTTCCACACACGAAAAGAGAGGACAAGAACATGGTTAGGGCGCACATGGCCCGGCTGGGTTGGTACCACCCCAGAGAGAAGAAGGTGCAGGGTGAGTTGCACAATACTCCTCTACTAACACTTTGGAGAAAATTTCCAAGGTCCTTGTAGAGTGGTGGGTCCTTAAAGGGACCAGAATGACAACTGTAAAAATGCCTATCTCAACAACACTGAGGGCATCTTTAGGGCCTACTATAACACCCCACCACCATACGAAACGTTAACATTGCCCCCAAATCAAGGCCCTTCTTTGGTAGGAAGGGCCTCATACAAAGAAGGGCCCCTTGTGCCTTCTGCTGTCTAAGCTACTTGGAAAAAGCAGTGAGTTTCCTGATTTGGAGGTCTGTCTGACTCCTGGGCAGTGTTTTTTTGTTTCCGATTTTGTACATGTAGCCAAAGTGGCGATGATCCATAGGAAGATTTAGCCAAATTTGGCTACAAGCTAAATGTGGAAGTGAAAATTTGTAAAATATCCTTCTATATTTTCAGCTACATACTTGAACCATGTATAGAAATCTTGCATTTTTTCTTAAAATTTGGTCAAATTCTGGCCATTGAAAATCTCAAAAAGCACCTGATTTCAGCACTTTTATATTTTTAATATAGCTTATTGGCTATATATAGCCAGCAGGAAAAAGAGACTGCTCGGAGTGGAGGGGCCCTTAGTCTCCGGCCCTTAGCCTACAAATCAGGAGAAATGCCCTTGAGTTCATACCCTAAGAAGCAAGAGAAATCCTGAAAAACACCCTGGCTACTAGCGTTCTTTATTCTGTACTAAAAAACAACGGTCTCATCAAAGGCAGCTTCGCCACACTGCCGACTGAAGGCCACTTATGGGCCGAATATGAACCCTCCTTAAGGGCCGATTACTACGCTCTTATTGGTCGAACAGGTTACCGTTCTCGTAAAGCCGTTCGTTGTGCCGCGGCTTCGAAAGTCCAGCGCGTCGTTGTTCCTCGCGCGACGACGCCGGTCCCTTCGCGCGATTCTTCTCTTCAAATTTCGCGTTTTTCGTAAAATTGAAGCGGAGTTCCGACGCATTCTCGATGCGCACTTGGATGGGTAATCTTTTTTGTGGGAAGAAATTTTCGTGGGATTGGGAAGTGGTCAAAACCTTTGTCTTTCTTCCTCCGTTTCCCTTGGTTTCCGCTCTCATAAGCACACCCCTTCTCTCTCTTCTTCTTGGCTGAAAGAGAGAAAAAAAAATCGCCAGGTGGGAGAAGGAGGAGAAGCTGGGCTTGAAAAGCTTCCGTGCTCTTGCAGCGGAGAGGAAGGAGTTTTGGAGAAAAAAATCAGGTAGGGCGTCTTTTGTTTGGTTTTGTTTTTCAGGAAGTAAGTGTGTGCATGTGGGTTTTTGTTTGTTTGTCATGAGGATGTTCTCGGAGAATGAGATTTGGGTTTTGGGTCTCTCTCATTTTATTGCGTGCAAAATCCGCTTGATCATCATCAGTTGTTTTCTGAATTTTCTTTCTGAACGGAGTTTAGGTTTTCAATTGGGTTTTATTTTGTATGTGTATCTCTGGTGGGGGTGCAAAGTCTTGAAACTCTTTTCTCTGCTTCCACCACAAGGAGGATTTATGATCCCTCTGTTTGTTTGCTTTATTTTCTGGCTTTGCAGGGGACAGACATAATTTGGGAGAAGGAGATTTCCATGCAGTTATGGAGAAGAAGATTTGTGTGGTGAAGTTGTTGTCCCTTTTGGTGGAGATATGATGCAAATGACTGAAGAAGAACCTGAGCATGTTGAGGAGGTTGTTGGGAGTTCAGTCCCTTGCAAACAAACATACCCATGTCCCATTGTGGCCACCTTCTTCTTCTTCTGCTGCTGCTGCTGCTAACCAAGATGATGATGATGCAATTCTAGGCTTTCAGTAATGTCCTTGTCACCAAATTTCTGGCACAAGAAATCACGGAGGGGATAAGACTTTTTGCTTAGCATGGCACTTTAAACACATACTGCAGAAGCTGCTACCAGCATTCATTCGCTCACAAGGGTTTGCTCACAAAAATGCTGATTATGAAGACTACTTCCAGCCTGACTTGATCTCCTGCTAGTCTCTGCAGAGATTGGTGAGGGAGGGGAAAGTACTGCAGCAAGAAAGTGAAATAACCCATGAATACTTCCAATTTGACTTGATCTTCTGCTGGTCTCTGCAGGGATTGATTGGGGGGGAGTGGGGAGTGGGGAGTGTGGTGGACCAAGAGAGCAAAAGAGCCTGAAGAGGTGTGGCGAGAGAGTTGGAGAGGACTATATTTTTTAGTGAACCCTTTGGGACCCACCACAAAGAAGAAGAAGATGGAAGCAGGAAACAGTGATATCCAGGAGGGTACTGAGAAGGATACTAAGGGTTTTGAAGATGATTATAGGGAATGGTCTTTCCGAGAGCTTCTTGAAAGTCAGAGGAGAAACATGGAAGAAACAGAACTTGGGACAGGAGGAGCAGAGAGTAGTAGTAGTAGTACTACTACTACTCCAAGAAGAAGCAGGAAAGTCAAAGCTGTCAAGGCTGGAATGGGAGCTAAAGAATGGAAGGGAGAACTGAGTGATGATCCTCGAGGTGAATTCAGTTCATTGTCTCTGACAGACTTGCTAGGAAGTCAAAGGGATGCTTTGGATGGATCTGAGATTGACCCCAAGCCTGTGAGTACACCCAGACACAAGAAATTGAGAGATTTGATGGTTGGCATGGCAAGTGGGCACAGTGCTGCTGCTGGTTCTAGACCATCATCTCCCATCGCAGAGAGCTTCATAAGACCTGTCAAAATGCTTCTGTCGCCAACAACAACATTTGTTCGGCTGAAAGATGAAAGTAAAGAGATGTCCAGGCAAACACCAGAATGGAGGGGAGAACTGAGTGATGATCCTGAAGCTGAATCCGGTTCATGGTCTCTGCGAGACTTGCTAGGAAGTCAAAGGGATGCTATGGATGGATCTGAGATTGGCTCTGAGCCTGTGAGTACACCCAGACACAAGAAATTGAGAGATTTGATGGCCAGTGGGCACAATGCTGCTGCTGGTTCTAGACCTTCATCTCCCATCACTGAGAGCTTTATGAAACCCATCAAAATGCTTCTAGCACCATCAACAACGTTTGTTCGGCTGAAAGATGAAAGGGAAGAGATGTCCCGGCAAACACCTTCTCCTCCAAAAGAGCCTACTGCTTCAAGGGATGGAATCACACTACCACTGATTGGAGAGGTGAAGTGGGAGTTTGTGAAGGAGCAGACCAAACTCTGGCTTCAAAATCCCAAAAATCTCGCACTCCTCATGTGGGTGATTGCAGTTGCAGTGTCAGGAGCAATCCTCTTCATGGTTTTGGTGGGGATGTTGGACAAAGTGATTCCAAAGAAAAGTGACAGAGATACTTGGTTTGAAGTCTCAAACCAAATACTGAATTCTCTTTTCACTCTTATGGTGCTGTATGTGCATCCGATGCGAATTCTGCACATGGTGTGGTTGATGCGCTGGCGGCCAAAAGACATCATCCAGTTGAGACAGGTGTATTCTAAAGGTGGATTGTGCAAACCCAATGAATGGACTCACATGCTTGTGGTTGTGCTTCTGCTGCATTTGAATTGTTTTGCACAGTATGCACTTTGTGGACTAAATTGGGGCTACAAAAGAGCAAACCGACCTGCAATCGGTGTGGCTATCACTCTCAGTACATCTTTCGGAGCTGCAGCAGCTGCTGGGATCTACAATTCTTTGAGTCCTTTGGCGAAGGATTTTGTGGTAGAAGAAGGAGAAGAAGAACACAAGGAGGTGGTGGACAGAGTCAGGGAGAATGAAAGCACAGTCGAGCTGGCAGATAAAATCAAGAGAGGTCAAGGCTCCACAAGCTATCCTCATCATCATCATCACTCGAAATTCCACAAGCATCAAAACTACAAGCTGCTCAAGAAGAGTGTGTCATCTATATCTAGGGAGGGAAGACATGTGGAGAATCCGCAGTGGGAAGGTGGCTTGTTTGATTGCTATCAGGAACCTCGTATATCTTTATTCTCGACCGCTTGTCTTCCATGTGTGCTTGGATGGAATCTGGATCGAATGGGATTTGGGAATCGTTATGTGCACATTGCTACCTTTCTCCTCCTTTGTTCTGCCCCCTGTCTGGTGTTCATGGTGGCAGCAGTTAATATTGACAACAGGTATGGTGTATGCTCCCAACCAGCTTTTGTTGCCAAATACTAAGAAACTCTTTTAAGTATTATGGAACATGCCAGGTACAGGCAATGCCCAGTGAGTTGCCTGTGAGGAATTTGGTGAGCAAGCCTGGTGGGGTGAACCAAAATTTCCAAATAGGCAGCAAAATGGGCACAATGGTCTGTACCCAGCAGGCTCCATAACATAATGGTTTTCATGATTTGCACAAATGGGCATGTGGATTTTGCACAATGAGCATACATGTGGAAACAGAATGGCCATGTGGATTTTGCATGTTGGGCATACATGTGGATTTTGAACAATTGGTAGACCCAAGAAGACCTGTCCATTGTGTCTTGTAATGGGACTAAAAAGAGGCAGGAAAGGCCATATGAAAACCATTATGTACTTTGGAATGTGTTTGCAGCAACCGTTTCATGTCTCACTTACTTCTGTGGGGGTGGTAAAACCAAAATTTGCAGGGTGGTTCAGCACAGTTTTGCAGCAACAGGGATTGTTTTGAGTCTTTTTGGGTTACTCTATGGCGGCTTTTGGCGGATTCGGATGAGAGAAAGATACAACTTGCCTCAGACAAATTGGTGTTGTGGGTGTCCTGGGGTGACCAATTGTGCACAATGGTTATTCTGTGCCCCTTGCTCACTTTGCCAGGAGGTACGCACTGCAGAGGCATACGAAATTAAAGATGACAAGTTTTACATGAAGAAGACCAGCGGGAACAACACACCAGGAACTTCACCAGAACATCTTTTGGGTCATCATCACATAGATGTTGACATGCCTGTCTCATCTTCCTCTATTCAACCACTCCCCATTTCTAGTATGGTACCTATTAAAGAGATGGAGCTTGCACTATCTGAGCGAATGACAGCTGATGGAACAATGTTTTTACCTCCACCTCCTCAAAACCTGACCCCCTATCCAAGTTAGAAGAAGCTTACAAACCATGTATATTTTATGAGCTAGGTTTTACTCCCACCCATTGGTTTATCGGGCATTGTATAGTGGAGTTTTTGAAACCCTTACAGAAATGTGAGGTGCTTTCATAAAACTACCATCCGAGTCAAATGGGTCTGTTGTTAGCTTTCTGTTTTTGTTAATCCTTCTGACTTTGTCTTTGTTTTTTCTTATGTGATGATGACGATTGGGTGTGCAAGTCTGCGATACCTATGTCAGTGGGTAAGAATCATAGCTAAGTAGGTAAGGAATGTAAGGCACTAGGTTTAGGGTGGCTACTAGGTAGGTAGATGCATGTGGATGGTTAGTACATAGCTAGCTAACTACAGTGGTTAGCAATGTGGACAGGAATACAATGAGAAAGTGTTTCCTGTCCACACACCATTCATCCTACACAGTGCACTGTGTGGGTGCAGGTTCACTCTGGCCCTTGGATCCTCCCCGGGTGCGGCAAACTGATCCTTGGTTGGTAATCACACAATCCGATATTGCAGCACAAAGAAATCACTTCTAGTGACTTGTTCTTGATTATGTGGATTTGCTAGATACATACATATAAGGTTTGTGCATAGATTCTTCACAATCTTACTCTTGACATTTCTTTTTGTAATTGAGAAGCAAAACTCTTTCTTTTGTCGTTTATCCAAATCTAGTTCAGATTATTAAATCAAAGGCAAAACAAGTTCATAAGAAAATTCAAAACCAACAATTTATTTGCAAAAGTGGAGTAGTACCTATAGGTGTTTAATCAGTCTTTGGGTGTCAAGTATTTTTAAATTTAGTACCTTTAAGATTTTGTGATGATTTTGCAAAATTTGAATTGGCAAAAAAATCTCTTCCATAACAAATTGAAAGCTAAAATTTGGCAATTTAGATAGGTACTTACAATAATGTCAGCAAGCTAGAAGAATGATCACTTCTTCTAGTTTATCTCCATCTGTGTTTCCATGTTCTATTTTGATTTTCACCCTGAGTTCAGTGCATTTGTAAAGTCACCCTGAGTTAGAGGATTTTGGGAAAACACAGGGTGAGTCGAGGTTACACTATGTTGACTGTCCAACTTTTGGACAGTCAATTAGTTGAGCATTGGGGGAGGTAGGGGCGTGGAGGTGGCAAGGTTATTTCATGAACTAATAAGGGGGGTGTGGGGGAGGGGCGGGGGGTGAGGGGACACGAATTTTTTTCATAAATTTTTTTTGGCTGTTTGGGTGGTTTGATTGGAAGCAACGTTTATTATTGCAGAAATTTCACCCAATGGCAACCCTAAGATTAACCCCAGTGATCATATTAATTGGAGCTGGAATTACAAAATCTACAATGCGACTATTTTTGGGGCAAATTTTCATAACTTGGTGATTTTTTTTTCAAAAAATGAAAAAAAATTATTCAAGAGTTTTTTACCCTTTTTTTGAAATAAAAATAATCAAATTATCCACATGTAGACCTAGGCACTTCCTAGCTCACAACTTGTAGCAGCACTTTTGTAACAAGAGAAAATCCCTTATAAAACACATGTGAAGGGAATTGAAGTACACATAAACATTTAATCTAGGAGGAGGTGGGAACCAATTTGGCCATGCTAAGAGTGTCCCCTCACAATGCATTTCTTTGCAAGCTCTATCTCAAACATCCTTTGCAAGCTTTGTCCCAAAAATCCTTTTTTTGTAGCAAACATTCTTTGTTGATCTTGCTCCTCTACAACTTGTTTACTTTGTAATTGTCCATGACAAGATGGCAGTAACAACTATTAGATGGGACTGCACATGCACTTGAAGATGAAACTATAACTGATCTTGTGTTTGTTGCATTGTTGTTGCAAGTACCAAATCTTCAACGGCAAGCAAGAAGGCAATATGGAGGGTCCATCCTTGGTCATAGACCACATGTGGTTCGAAAGTGCAAACTTGGCCATACTCAAATTTTGTGTGAATATTTTGATGTTGAGCACTCATGGAATTGACATTTTGATGTCATGATCTAATCTATGACAATTGTTTTTTTCAACATTGATATCAAATGCATTGCCCATTGTTCCTTCAAATCATGGAAAACATATGTGCACATGATCCTTATTTTGTTTAAAAGAGAAATGCATGTGATGTTTTAGGCTTGAGCTCGATTAAAAAATGCACAACTACTTTGTGCATGCTTGCATATAGTCAAGCCATTGATGCATGCAATGACTATTATAGGATTGGAGAAAACACATCACATGAATGTCACAAGTGTTTTGTGAGAATAGTCAAGGAAGTTTTTAACTTGAATTCCCCAGGCAATTGGCACAACCAAATTTGGAGATACAAATGAAAATGAATGCAGATAGAGGGTGGTTGGGCATGTTTGCTTCCTTGGACTATATGCATTATTGTTGGAAAAAATGTCCTATTGCTTGGCAAGGTTCCTTCATTGATAAAGATGGGAATACATTCATCATTTTGGAGGGGATAACAAATCGAAGGTTGTGGATTTGGCACACCTATTTCGGTTTGCCAAAAGGCAACAATGATTTGATTGTTTTAAATAGGAGCCTTTTGATCCGATATTTATTGGGGGGGTGCAAGTTTTGACCTTCAATTTTGAGGTAAATGGCAATGTACATCTTCGTTACTACTTGCTTGTAGGTGGGATCTATCCTCAATGGTCCTATTTTGTACCCACCATACATGAACCACAAGGAGAAAAATGTTAGCATTTTTCCAAAATGTAGGAGGCAACTTGCAAAGATGTTGAACATTATTTCAATGTATTGTAATTGAAGTGGTAGATTGTGGTTAATCCTTGATGCTTATGGGATTGTGCTATAATTGTAAACGTGTTAATGGCATGCATTATACTACACAACATGGTAATCAATAATGAACAAGGGGAGGTTTTGGAACTAATCATTGAATTGCAGCATGGCATTTAAAATGAAGAGGGGTTTGACATTTGCAGAACACATTCAAGGCACAAAAAAAATAAAAAATCAAGCAACATACTACAATTTGAAAAATGATCTA
>Ga0209208_10005311_pt1 | contig 17980 bp, 29 predicted proteins | sample S1TSphfallax_3_FD_187694 | JGI IMG/M metagenome (GOLD analysis project Ga0209208, IMG submission 187694) | Host-associated microbial communities from peat moss isolated from Minnesota, USA - S1T2_Fd - Sphagnum fallax MG (SPAdes) (version 2) | ecosystem: Host-associated > Plants > Peat moss >... | reverse complement strand
TTAATTTTTTGTTAATTAGAATGGTTAAGTATATATTAGAAGTGTCAAGCCATTTTGTATGGAGATTAACCAATTTGTGTATTAATTATATATATATATATATATATATATAATTCTCAATTTATTCATGGGAGGGATGCTTTTTTATTATGTACATGCCTTGAAATAGTCTCAAATTATTGTTCTCTTCGTAAAAACACCACCATTTCTCGTCCATTTTCAAGTGTAAAATACTTGGAAACAAGTTGAGCCGAAGAAATGGAAAATAGAAAAGGATAAAAAAAATGGTTTTTATTGCAAACCCTAAAAACCTTTTTCCGTTTTCTCTGAGGGGCCAAGTGGTTGTCAATTATTAAATACGCACCCCCTCACCCCCCAAACCAACTTTCATTTGGAAGCTTGCTGCGTACACTTCCGACTTTTAAAAAAAAGGAGATGTATTTCATCCTCAGACATCTCTACATTAGTGTAATGAAAAACCAGTATTTCTTTCATCCAAGATTGTACCTTCCAAACAATGGATGAAGCTTTTCATCAAATTTATTGTATTTTGAGAACATTTCATCCAAATGTTTTTGGGCTAGTACATTGGATGATGACGACTCATGGTGTTTGTTTGTCATCGCCAATCACTTCCTATAAAAACATAGGTATTTCTCAAACATTTGAACAGAAATATATTCATTTAGGTAATATCTTGGATGATGTTTTATTTTTTCATCCCGAGACTTATTTATTGCAACTCTGAAAACATTCCAGCATATCAAATTGTTTCCTATATTATTGGATTCCACATCCACTGTCTTCCATCTATCGTCGCCCATACTCCACCCATCATCCACATCCTCCATCCACCAGCCACCATCTTTCATCCATCATCCATGTACCACCTCTCATCCATCATCCATCATCTTCATTTATCATCCTTCCACATCCTTTATTTACATCCATCATCCACCAACTTCCATCTATCATCCATTGTGGTGGGCACCTGTATCAAAGCTGCGCGCTTGTGCGTGGTAGTTGTCTTCGTCGTCGTCGAGGAGCGCGCGACGCCGTAGCCTCGGATGTGCGCTCGCTCGCTCGCCGTTGTCGAGCGGCATTCGGGCGCTGCTGTGGATGTTGTAACCTTTTGAGAAGAGCTTTTGCTGGACGCAATGACGAGTAGGGACGGGAGCACCACGAAACGAGAGCGCCATGATCATGAAGAGCAATTCGCGGCGGAGGAGGAGAACGATGAGGAACAACAGCTGCAGAGCGTGCGACAGCGGCGGAAACTGCGTGCCGACTATCGTCGTCTCATGCATCAGATCGCCGGTAAAACAAGGTTTTTTTGGAAGCAAAATTTCTCGAATGTTTGAGCAACTTTTGTTGTGAGACTGGGAACAAGGAAGAGGAATTTTGTGTTTGTTTTGTTTGTTTGGGGTTACAAGGGATAATAGGATGTTCTTAGGAAGCAGTGGAAGAGAGTGTGTGGGGGCGGCCGGCTGGGCTTGGGGGGGAGAGAGAAGTTAGGATATGAGAATAAGAAGAAAATCAGTAGATGTTGAATAAGGAAGGAAGGAAGCAATGTGTGGTAGGGAGATGGTGATTTTCATGATGCTGTCTCTTTCTTTTGTTGTGGATTTTTTTTTAAAAATTTAATAAATTTCTGAGGGCGATTGATTGATTCCTGGTGCTTATGAAGGTTGAAAAATGTGTACATTGTGGACAAGAGTAAAATCGGTTGCTATAGTTTTTGGGCTCCAGCTTTGAGGTCTTCGAATAAATCTGCTGATAATCTCAATTCGCAACATCTTCAAGTATGTGTATGTGTGTCTTGCCTTTGTGAATTAGGGTGTAAGGGGGAGCTGGAAATTCTGGAGTCCAAAAAGTTCAACAATCTTCATGAGGATATCAAGAAACTTTACAGTAAAGGTAACAAAACTTCTTTGGAAATCAGTAGTCTCTATGACGATGCTTGGACTCTGCTTTTGCAGCAAATCAATACATGAGCTTTTTTTGTGAGAAATTCTTACAGAAAGGCAGGAGAGATTTCTGATTCCTCCCAATCCACAGAGAGATTCAGGATCACACTCTTAAAATCCTTCTTCTTAAAGAGAGATTGAACAAGCTATGCTACATTGAACCTACTACTGTCAGTCTCTGCTGCTCTGATTGTTGCCTTTTCTTGACAAGCAGTGCAGAAGCCTCGTGAGCAGATTGCTGATGCTGAAGCCGTACTGAATATTGCAAGCAGGCTTCTTGAAGTGGTTCAGGGTGCAAAGAGGAAAACAGGAATATCTTCATCTGAGTTTGTTGGAGCGCTGGTTTCGAAATATGGAGTTTCAAGCATGAATAGTGACAGCGAGAATGAGTGCAGAATTAACTGGGGCCTCTTGGGCCTTGACTCTGCTGCAATGTTTAACACAGTGTCAGGTCTATGCACCATGTACATTCCTTACCTTGCTATTGCCCTTACCTTCCTTTTTTTCTTCTCTGTTGCATCCATTCTTCATGCCTGCCTATGAATTCATTTGTGGTCAGGAGCAGATATGTTTGAATTGGAAGATTTATTAATTGAAGGAGAACCTGTAGAGAGTGTTGATGTAATGGAGTTGTGTCTTTTGTGGTGAGGCAGGCTGGGGCCCATGGAAATTGTACAAAAGGTGAGAAAAGTTCCTACGAGCAGAAGAAGGCAAGAGAAACCATCACAAGTTACAAAGCCTGAAGAGGTGAGAAGAATAGATGCTTTGGGAGAGTGGGGTTGATCATCTTTTGTAAATTAGCAATGTACATAGCAACAACACATTGTGGAATATGTGGTGGATGATGATAAGCAACAGATAATGTTGCATACAACAGATGCAGCAGAATAATTGAGAGTGACAATCCTGCCTTTGCTGCAAAGATTGAATTGCATTTTGGTGCAGGTGAAGGAGGCTGATGGAACAAAACAAGAGACAGATGCTAACATGGAAATCATGTTTGGCAAACTGCGATCAGCCAAGAGTATAGCTTTGGATGCACTTGTCCTGAACCGTTCATCGTTTTCACAGACCGTGGAGAACCTTTTCTCTCTCTCATTCCTTGTTAAAGATGGCCGAGCTGCAGTCAACTATGCCAGTGATGGGACCCATCTCATTGGTATTCATTCCCCTTCCCCGCCAATGCATGCTGGTCAGATTCAATTTGGTTCTTGCATCTGGTGGAGAGTAGAGTAGACTATTGGACAACACAAATTTGGATGCTTCACTGATGGACATTTCCTTGCGTTGTGCAGTTCCCAGAAATGCTCCTACAGCTGTTGACCGAGCAAGGGGAGTCATCAATACTCAATTTGTGTTCCGGTTTGACTTTGATTCTTGGAAGGTATGTTTGTTTCCTGAATTGCCATCTGACTCTGTCAATCCAATGTTTCCAGTTGTCACCACAAACTGACCCAGGGAAATTATGTTGATGTTGTGCAGGTCATGAAAAGTAGAGTGGATGAAGGAACAGAAGTCATGCCCCATCGGCCTAATCACGAAGCATCAGGTGTGTCACAAACCCCTGTTCGAAAGCATTCAAGGAATCGAGCTCAAGAAATGTCTGCAATTGATGACCCAAATGCAGATGCTGTAAGCTTAGAGGAAGAGGAGTTGCCACAGCGAGCATCGCCGAAGAGGAAGGGTGATGAATTGAGATTCTTTTCACCAAAAAATTGGCCAATATAGCTGAAGATTGCAGGTGACGTTGTCATCTTGCCATCATGCATTTTCTCTGGGGATGGCATTTGCTGGAGGTACAGGCCAAAAAGGAGAAGGTTTCTCCATCAAATGCCTTCCCCTGAGCAGAAGCAGGCAGCCTCATTGAGCTCTTCAGGAGAACTGTACCTGTTCTGTCTGTCACTCAGTCCACAAAGTGTTCCTGCTGAAACTAGTTGTATAGTTATTGCTCCTGTAAATTTCCCTCAGCCAAAGGAGATAAGTTTTGAAGGATGTGGGATGCATTCACCCACAACACACAGATAGATACATACTGAAAAAGATGTAGGATGTGGACAGTTCATTTCCATGGCCTACTGTAGCTTAGCATTTCTTCAGCCCAACAGGCAAAAATGGATGGTATTATTTACACACATTGACTCTGCCCTTTGAGGAACATACCAGTGGGCAGTGTGATTCTAGAGTTCGGTGCCAATGTGCCCAGGGATTTCCAAGGTCCTCATGGATTTCCACACACTATTTGTGATGGATTGTTTTTGGGAAATGATTAATGAATTCTCTCCGGTAATGTCAAAAGTATGTATCAGGAGTGCTTCCATTTTCTGACTTCCATTGGTCCTTTTAGAGGACTTACCTCCAGACTTCTGCCTTTTGCACTTGGAACTACTTTTCTTCTAATCTGGAGCAACTGTCTTATGCTATGTCCAGGTCTGGACATGAGATATTTTGTTTCAGGGATAGCTGTAGTCCCTGCATATTTTTGTAATTGATATTGAAACAGTAGATATGTTGGTACAGACTACTGGTATTTCCAGACACATTGTCTAGGTCACATGAGGATGGGTTTTGGGTTGGTCAATTTAGGATTCCAGGAATCCTTGTTCTCTGGTACAAATGCTGATTTTGGACAAGACTCACATCCATGCTTGCTGCAGTTATTGGGTCCCAGAGAGGAACAACTGTTGAGGTTATTTAATGTTTTTGAGAGGCTTTTTATTGTCAGAATAGAGAAACGGGGTGTCCATGCCAATCTGACTAAACAAAGAACTGTGTGTCGCTTTGCCACTCACATCAAGAGGGAAGGTGAAACAAACCATGAGAAGAAGTTGCTGTTATGGTGCTGGATCACCACCAATTATGGTAGGAGAATTCCCAGATGAGCAGATACAGTTCTTTTGCCAATGTGTTCATGGTTTTCAGGCACTGTGTTCAGAACCTGTGTCACTGCTATAATCTGCCCTCCTTCACTAAACTGGAAGTACTTCAAAGCATTTAGAGGAGGGCTGTGATTGTTGGAGTGGAAAAGCCTTGTTCAGCAATTGTACTGAATAGTTCAAGAATGGCCTCATGTCACAGATGCAGCAACCATGCAAGTAGTGCAGATGGGCACTCAATCTGCAAGGTGTGATGGAACAGGCATAATTTGGTTGCTCAGTTTGTTTGTTCGTATGTTATTATCATCGTCTTTAGGCGCTTGATCTGCTCGTCATTTCTGTTCTGATTGATCACACAAAGGTGAGGCTTTCTGACACATTATCTGATCCTCATAACGGTTTTCACTTCTTGAGTTGATTCTCAAGCAACGAAGATGCTGGCACCATGATTACTGGCTAGAACATCCACTTCCAAAATTGAGAGTTCCGAGGCAGAAATGTTTCACCTTTTATGTTAGGTTTGATTATAAGACATGCAATCCAGACATAGCAGATGATAATAAACAAACAAGATTGCAGGTGGTGGCATATTTCCTTCTAAGCAAAAAGTAAAACAAAAGATTCATGTTTCATATTGACTCCCAGGTACTGAGTGAACAGGATGTCCCTTTTCATTGCGTGCCATGATGCGCCTTGCCATTGCCACTTGTTTCCCTAATGCAAAGACAAAAACCTTGCCAGTCCCTCCTGCCCCTCGAGCTGTCCGACCAACTCGCCTCACATACTCACTTGGATCTCGAGGAAAATCAAATAAGACCACATGCTCCACATCAAATGAGTCCAGACCCCGTGATGCTCTATGTATCACAAACAAACAAAGAGTTAGCTCTAATTTCATCACATAACTAGGCACTTGCTACTGGGTGTTTGCTCATGGTTCCATTTTGGGTAGCTGGTTGCAGTTCACTGGATACCCATCAAAATCAGCAAGTAAAATTAACAGTTGCAGATCACAATTAATTATCAAGTCTTAGTTAGTTTAGGTGACATTCCAAAGGCACGGAACCAGCTCAAGACAATGTGGGGGAAATGAAGTTACCTGTCAGTACAGACAAGAAACATGTTTTTCTTTGGTTTGGACTCCAGAAACTGCTGCATACTTTCAAGCCGAGCCTGTTGTGAAAGAGCAGCATGGTATGGAAGCACAACAAGCTTGGTCTCATTTCGATCATGACGGGCAAGTGCATTCTCAACCTTACGACATGTCTCAATCTGTCCCACACCCATGACAGCCATTCAGGATTCCAAGGCAGCACAAAAGAAGGTGAGCAAAAAAAAAAAGCCTTACTTCTTCCCAATGAAACATGAAAAGCAAACAATCACGCTTCTATATATATATATATATATATATATAGAGAGAGAGAGAGAGAGAGAGAGAGAGAGAGAGAGAGTGAGAGTCATGGAGGAATGAACCTTGTTGCAAAAGACAATGGTTTTGGATACTGGTCGTTCATCCACCAACTGCAACAGTGCAGTCCTCTTGCTCACAAATGCTGCTTCTGGTGTTTTCTCCTCTCCTTCTGCCCCACTACAATCCACCAGAATCTGATTCCCACATTTATATCAGAAAGTAGATCACTCACCAGCAAATAGTTCACACTTTTTTATCTCAAACCCTAAGCCTTGGAATCAATCCAACCATCCACCCCTCCATAGCTGGGACTAACAAACAGCTTTAGCTTTTGCGACTCTACAACAATTTCACCTAGTGCAGATTAAAGGGGGGCATAGCTGTTATACCTCCTGGAGTCCAACAGCAGTGCGATGAAGACTAGGTCCCATCAGAGGGACAGAATCCGGATACCTACTCAGCAGGCTATCATGAATATCCACCGGCAGAGTCGCTGTCACATGCACATATTGTACATGTTTGGCTGCTGCTTGCTCCACAGTTTGCAGTACCTCCAAAAACTCCTCGTCATCATAAAGAATGTCTACCTCGTCCAACACCACACTGTATATATGTAAACCCAACCAAGGAATGAATTCCTGTCAGTATATGATGCTATGTGTCATGCGTAGGTTATCATTTCATCTTAAAACCCTGATCTCCCATAAGTGTTGAAGAGACAGCTACTGATGATGATGAAAATGGCCATATTTTGACATTGGGTTCAGCATCTTGAGGTTGATTGTTGTATCTGCCATGGAATTCAGGGTGGCCCAATCATGAAGACAGGAAGCTAGCAATGCCACATGTAAATGAAAGCAATGAAAACTAAAATCCATCCTCTCTTTCTCCAAACACAAGTTTCAAACTCATTTTTACCATTTATTACCATTTGAGATTGTTGAGTTGTAGGGTGCCAGATTGGAGGTGCTGGAGAAAGCGACCTGGAGTTGCCACCACTATCTCTGCACCTTGCACAAGGCTCTCCACTTGTGTTTTCCATTTAAATCCACCTGTTAAGATGATTGATCGGAATGGGGCTCCCCCCTTTGAAACTGCACGACATACGTTGAGTACCTGTAAGAAAAAGTAAATGAGGATGCATGCACACACACAATATTGTGATTCTTCATTTCTGAATGTTTCATCGAACAAACAGCATGTGTGTGTGCATTTTGTATCAACTACTTCTCTCCATCAATCAAGTGGCAATCAAGTGACTTGGGTGCTGATTTCAAGGGAGGTTCAAGACTTCTAAAATTGACAGGTATGTGTGTTTGTGTGTGTGTTTGTGCACGCTATTTGAAGTTTGTTATTATGATGAATGGGCAGGTGGGTATCCATGACATATACACACCTGGACGGCAAGCTCACTAGTGGGCACAAGAACAAGGACACGGGGCTTTTTGCTCAATGCCTTGGCTGCGCCATTTGCCTCTTCATTACGCAAGCTTTGCACCAAAGGAGCCACATAAGCTAGTGTCTTCCCTGAACCTGTTTGGTCAGCAATTATACAGCTCTGCCCCTCCAATACAGGCTTGAATGCCATAGCCTGTGCAATAACAACAACACCATATTTTCAACCCATTTCAATGTTCCCCTCATGGCTCTAAGAAGAACTACAGCAACAAAAAGCATCTGGAGACTCATTATGCAGGTTTCTGAAATCTGGTAAAATTGTAGCTTGGTGCTTGGTAAAGACAGCTAAACTACAAACCCTGATCTTAATGACTGTAGTAGGCATTTCAGCCTTGCTGACATTCAATAAACAAGCAGACTCAAACCGCTGACATCTGACACAGAAAGTGGATTGAGTACTGTTTGCCACTTTTGTACCTGGATTGCCGATGGGCGCATTACTTGAAGTGATGTCAATGCCTTAATTACTTCTTCTGAGGCACCCACATCCTTAAATGATTTTGAGCCAAAGTATTCATCTGTTAGACGGGGATCAAAATTGCTGCGGGCATTCAAGTCCCGCATCCCACGGGGTTTCACCACAACTGTAGCAGTATCATCATCATCACCACTTGCCTTGGAAAGCTGAGGGTGTGATTTGTCTACTGTGCCGTTCAGAGTCTCCAAACTCCCCTCGTGCCTCATCACCAGTTTTGCATTCATAGTTTTCAGTGACTCGGGTGGTGGTGACGGTCCTGAACCAAGTTTTCGGTGCGTTTGAATTCTCAAGTCATCAAGAAAATTTGACTTGGTTGCAACAGAAGGTTCTCGATCTTTTGAAGGTTCTTGATGATCCTTTCTGTCCATTTTTCTGTGCCTCTGTGTTTCATCACCCTCAGTGACCTCTATAATCCCTGGGTTCATGGAGCCCAGCCACACATCATCTCCAACCTGCTCAGAAACATGTGACTGTGGTGTTGTTGTTGTCGCCTTCACAACAGTTTGTGTCCTAGCTGCCACCAAAGGAGAAATCTTATCAAGTGGTGTTCCCTGAGATTGAGGTCTTGACATCATTACCTCGTTAGTGCTGATGGTTCTTTTCTCCATTACTGAAGAATCATCAGCAACTTTTTGGGTATCAGAATTTGTGCCTAAATCAAAGTCCAACAATGAGGCAGCTGTCCACCTTTCATTTTCTTCACCTGCTACTATTGAGCTCTCCGCTGACCTATAACCTCTTCTTCCTCCTTGGCTGAGTATTCCCTTTGGAGGCCATGATCCTGATTCTGGGTTCGCAATCTCACCATCCTCAGTATCACCAGCTTTCTCAAATCCATCATGAGAAAGATCAAAGCTCTTTCCCAGTGAAGAATGTTGTCCGTGCCTGCCTGCTGTCAAGGGACCCACTGGTGGCCATGGCTGATCAACAACCTCTTCTTCAGCTGGCAAAATAGCAGCAGCAGAATCATGACTGCCAACCAGGATAGAATTTTCATTTCTGGAAGCAGGGATTGTTGCTTCCCAATCTGACTGAATCTCAACATCTTTCTTCTCAGATGTTGTAGTTGTAGTTGTAGTAGTAGCAGTCGATGCAGTAACACTCTCGAGCAAGGAGCCTCTATTGCCACCTTGTGGCAAAGAAGGTTCAGGTTTTGATTCATGGGTAACAGCTTTGGCAACATCAGAAAGTCTTGCTCCAAAATCACGGCCAAAGACTCTTACTTTGTGTGATCGAGATACTCTTGTAGACTTTTGCCAGCTCTCTTTCTGCAATTCATCAGAGGGTTCTTCATCAGGCCTAAGGTTGTCGTCCTCATCAGTATCATAGTCACTGTCTTCATCATCTTCTTCTTCCTCCTGATACAAGCCTACAAACAACAAATGACACATGAGACCATCATGATTCATTCACTGGGATACAATTGACTCACAACAAACTTCTGTACTCTCTTTTTGGACAAAAGGGAAAAAGCAAAGCCACACCACAACCACAATCATGGAATGCAAGCTGATTAACAGAGTCTGGATGAAGGAAACAAGGTGTATGACTAAACCCCTGAAAGCTCAAACTCTATGAAATCCTCAAAGCCAAGAAGTGCTCTCTGTTTCGCTTGCTCCTATGACTTCAACCCTTCCAACAAATCATGAACAAATGCATGGAAAGAAAAACTGTACAATCAGTGAAAGATTGATATATATTGAGTAGGGTTTTAGAGCATCTGAGAAAAACCAAAAAAAGCACACAAGTCCCACAATGAAATTATGTACCTCCTTGGCGAACACCCTTCACACTAAATGCACCTGAAGCACCACCCATGGATGCTTCCATGGCCTTGTACCAACTCTCATCACTCACATCACCAGAAATAGCTGTCTTTGTGTATTCCCATTTGAGATCTGCAGGAGTAGGCACTGGCAGTTCCTCATCCTCAGTCCCCCAAACAAAAACCTTCTCCCCTGTCTCATTGTCCACCATTTCATACATGCCTTTGGGCAATCCCTTGGCTGGATATCTCCTTCTTCTATGTCTGGAGGACCTGCTGCTTCTTTGATCTGGATTTACAGAATTTGATCTGCTGCTGCCACGGTAGTTTGCATCATACCCAGCTTTCAAACTCCCCCGATATCTTCCACTGCCACCACCTTTTGAACTCTTATTATAGCTGCTGCTGTTGCCACCTTCCTGCACATTTCCATCCTCATATCTCCCTCCAGAATTTCCATATCCACTTGAATTCCTGAAGGTTTTCCTAGAATCCCTAGACTCGTCATCAGGAAGCTCCATCCGCTTGCCAAATGTGCGTCTCTGATGATCCTCAGCTTCCTCTTGGGTTTTTTGTCTATCAGTCTTTTGGCTGAAAGAATAAGAGGGAGCAGAAGAAGAAGAAGAAGAAGAAGTGCTCCTGCTGTAGTGATCCTGAATCCCATTTCTTCTCTGCTTGTCATAAGAGTCTTTGTATCTTGCTGAGTCTGTAGAAGAATACCCTCTACTACTGCTGCTACTACTTCTTCCACCACCAGCAGCCTGAGAATTTCTGTTTGTTGCAGCAGCTGCGGGAGTGATGAATCTAGAAAGGTTTGTGGAGTGGAATTTGAAGACAAATGGGTTGGGAAGTTGGAGCTGTGACTGCTTCTCAAAGGAGGATGTTGTTGGGCTTTTTCGGAGACCCACCATGAAGAGATTTGCATTGCAAACAACAAGAGCTTCACTCATCATTTTTGCTGTTGTTGTTGCTGCTGCTCAATGTTGCATTCCCTTCAAATGAAAGAAAGAAGGGGAGGGAAAAAAAACCCTTAAAGCATTCAACCCGGAGATCCTCTTCCCCGCAGCTCGCCTTCCAGAACTCATCAGAATTCCTCACAAAACAAAAACACGACCAACACAACAAAACGAAACAAGTAAACAAGCAAGCAAACAATGTGCACAAAAAGGGTTTCAAGTTGTAACTGAAATTCTACCCGCGGGACATTACTCCAGTGCACCACCCAACAAATCCTCGGGAATCTCTCTGAAATGTAATATCCATTTCTCTATATTTGGCTACCACAAAAGAACTCGGCATCCAAAATACCCAGCTCTCTCTGTGTGCTCTGAACAGAAACCCTAAATCACCATACTCCAGATATGTGGAGATCCACCTAATGGGTATCCGAATCCTTGCAGGAAGAAGAAGAAAAGCTGCAGAAACCAAATCAATTCGCCAAGAACTTCCGCACCCAGACAGACAGACAGAAAGAAAGAAAGAAACCCTGAACCCTGAACAACGGTTTTTTAGGATAGGAAGAATGTTTGGAGCTTTGGGTGGATGGTCGGGTCTCCAAGTCCTTGTAGAAGAAAGAAGAAGAAGCGGCAACAACAAAACAATCTTCCAACAACTTCCGGACCCGGACGAACAGATAGAAGGAAAGAAAGAAAAGAACCCTAAACCCTGAATAACTGGTTTTTAGGGTTAGAAGAATGTTTGAAGCTTTGGGTGGTCTGTGTTGTTGATGATGATGAGCTCCAGTGGTTTTTCCTGAGATCCACTGTTTGTTTTCGCCGATCCTGGTCGGACCCATCACAAGCTTTTGTGCTTTTGCGCTTTTGCGCTTCTCTCTCCACAGATCCAATGCAGATTTGAAGGTACTTTATTTCTTCTTCTTCTGCCATTGTTTCTTCTTTCATATCCTTCTTTAAGGTTTTTGCATTTTGGTTTCAATTTCTTTGAGATCTTCCCGTTTCATACTCTCCTCTAACTGCTGCTGCAAAGAAATCCGAAGAAAGGAGTTCTGATGGGTTTTTCTTTGATTTGCAGGCAAGCACACTCGCAGTGCTGTGTCCCGATTACTTAGTACTGCATATTTTTGTTGCGGAGGTTTTGCAAGCACCCAAAAGAGAGAGAGAGAGAGAGAAGGCGAAAAAAAGAAAGAAAAAATGGCGGGTGGCGGCCGAGAAGCGTACAGGAATCTTTTGAAGACCATAAGCAAGCATGTGACTGCCAAGACGAAGAATCCAGAATTCAGTGCCTTTATCAGGGAGGAGTTTCGGCGACATGCACATCTCAAAGAAGGTGATGATGAGCAGCATTCCATTCAACAGAAACATGCACTTGCAAGAGACTATGCATTCCTTGTCAACAGTGTGCATGCCCACAAGGTATGAATTCAAAATCGAAAACACTCTTCTTCCCTTTGTTCCCATTTTTGCGTCCTCCTCCTCCAAGTGCTCTCTTCAGTCTTGTTTGCTCCTGACAACAACAACCAACCAACAAGACCAAAACTTCAGTCTGATATTACACCAAATCTTGCACATGCAGGTAGGCAGTTTGAAGGCAATGTGTTACAGACAAGAAGGAATTGTTGTTTTGCATATATAGTCAGATCTGCTGGTACATAGAGATTACAAACAGTGTCGAATTATTTTTTTTTGCTATTGAAATGCCACAAAAGCATAGAAGATGTAAGGAATGCAGTAGCACCTATGGGATTGAAATGCAACAAAAGTGAAGATATGATGCAAAATGCAGCAGCAGCTCATGGGATTGAACTGCAAAAGAAGTGAAGGAGATACCAATGCTGCAGCTCATAGGATGGAAATGCAAAAAAAGTGAAGAAGATGCAAAATGCGGCAGCTCTTATTACTGTTTCTGTTTCCATGAGGAAGGAAGGAAGTAAGAGACATTGCCATTTGGGGTGATTTGTTTTTTGATTGCAGGAATTGCTCATGTCATACAACATAGCTGTTGATCGAGAAGCAGAACAAGCAGCTCGTTTGCAAAACACAGCAAATCGAGTTGGCCTTTCAATGCCCAAGTTATTTGAAGATGAGAAAGAGCCAGGCTTACAGCAGTAGTAAGGAAATACCTACCCTGCACTTGCTTGCTTTATTCACACCCCTTCATTACTTATTTTGAGTTGCCCATTCTCATTTTGTGGGAGATAGGTGTCAAATTTTTTCCTCACTTTTTTTCAGCATAGTCTGTCATGCACAACCCTTATTTGAGTCACCCATTCTTATGGGGTTGGAGATGGTGGTTATCTTAGGAGTGTCAATTTCTTTCCTCCACTTTTATTTTCAGCATAGTTTGAAATGCATTTCGGGTACATCTTCTTGATCAGGTCATCTGTCTGCTACATTCCACATTTGCTATTTAACCAATCTACAGAGTTGTATACACTTACCTATACATATATCTACATGGTTTCTGTTCAACTGCACTTTAGGAATCAAGTCATTTGATTGTGACCTTGAAGCTTTGACTGCTACACACAGATTCCTGTTACACTTGCTTTCTATGTTAAGAAGTTTCAAGTGATTTTTGTCATGAGGGAAAACTTTGCACAAGAAAAATCCAGTGATTATGGTTCTTGTCCGTCATTGCTGCCCATGCGTCCGATGAGTTAACAGAAATCTATGAAACATAATTTTACACATCCATGTACATACCAACACAGAGAAAAGAGCATTTTCTCAATAGTATTAGCTTGCAGTGCCCAATTTAAGAGCCAAAAAAAACCCAAACCATAGTACGTGCAAATTATGAACAAAATTGGTGCTGTGTAAAACTGCATTCAGAGGAAATGATAATCACAAACAAATCCTGAAACAAATTCCAGTACCCAACAGCAACAAAGTTGTTGGCAGCAAACTTGACAAAACAGTACCAGGTACCCAACAAGTGACAAAGTTGTGAACTGCACACAAAATGCTGTGACAAAAACCCAGTACTACCCAACAGGGACAAAGATGCAAACATAACAAACTCACTAAACTGGATTCAGTACTACCCAACAAGGACAAAAGTTGCCAAATTCACACCAAATCCCATCACAAAAATTCAGTACCAGTCAACAGGGAAGAAGTTGCAACAGCTTCAAAATAAGAAAAATCAATTGCCCACCAAAAGAATCCCAAAAAATCTGGTTTGCTGGTACTCGGGGAGAATCCCAGTGAAACAAAAAATAGTAGTTAAAAAAAGTCTTGAGCATTCCAAGTACTTCACAGAAGTGCTAATAATATCCGAATGAGAGAGAGGAAAAGAGAGAAAAACAGAGCAAGAGAAGAGGGGTTTTTGCTTTCTATACATTGACCATAACCTTCTCATACAGTGCAATGAGATCCTTTTTGGTAGGAGTTCTGAGCTGCACAACTTCATCACCAAAACCAGCTTCAGTTAGTTTTTGTTTCAGCTTGGCAATGGTGAGCTTGCGGTAATCAGCAGCAGCAAAAGGAGCATCACGGATGACAATCTCATTGGAATTATGGCCTTCTCCTTCTTCTTCTTCTTCTTCTTCTTGAATCCCATGAACTTCACTCTGTCCATTCTTTGCTCTTTTAGTGCTTGTTGTCATGTCAATTTCCATGCTTCCATAAGCAGCTGCTGCTGCAGAGGATGTGACTACCAAGTCATCTGAAAGCCCTCGCTTATTACTCCTTGCTGCAGTATTTCCACTGGGCGAAATTGTGGGAACTGTATTATTATCAGCATAAGACTTGAGCTTAGTATCAAGCGCTGTCTCATGGTTACGCACTGACATCAACTGTGTCTGAAGTGCATCAAGATCTGCCTGCACAGTTTGTAGTTGGATTGATAATGCTTCAGCACGATTACTTGCATCAACTTTCGCAGCTCGTTCACTCATCAACAAATTCTCAAATCCTTCCACTGTTTTCGCTCTTTGCTCATGCGACTTAATTAACAGATTTTCCATCTCCCGCTCTCTTTCTTCAAACCGTAGCTCTAGCGCTCTCGCTTGTGCCAGTGCCTCCTCTTGACCAACCTTTGCCTGCTCCAATGCCTGGTATTATATCCCCACCCCAAACCCCTCGCACACATTACACCCAAAACCAAACTCAATCAAGTATCTGGCTACTTAGTTTTTGTACACATCAGGAAAGAAGGTGTTATATCAAATCACACACTATGCAAAGGCATACTGTGGCAACTTGAAATTGAAAATCAAAAGCTTTGTAACTGAAAGAAGAAGGCACATTGACAATCAAAAGGTCTCTTAGGCGCATGCATACCTCAGTCAAAGCTGCTCTTTCACGCTCCAAGGTTTGACAATGGCGTTCAGATCGCTCGATTATAGCGAGTCGTTCAGCAGCCAATTGTTGTGTTTCAAGTTTCGTCCTCTCTACAACTGCCAATTCATTCCGAGACTTCTCCACAGTTTCAGCTGCGCGTTTGGCATCCTCTTGAACACGTTTGCATTTTTGCTCCGCTTCCTCCATTCTCTTGACTGCCTCCGCCATTCTTTCCTCTGCATAAGCTCTCTCTTGCTGTGCTTTCTCCAGATCCTTCTGGAAAATCAAAGTTGATGATTTCGTGGATTCATAATCCGATTGTAGTTTCTTCAACTCGTCTCTCAGCATCATCAACTCTTCCAGCTGACTATTCGTCCTCAACTCCTGCTCCTGGAAAACACCGCATATTCAAAATTTCTAGATTAAAATAAAACCAATACGACACAACAAGAAGTTACATTCAATCCAGACACACCCAATCAGCATCGCAACACCACAAACAACTGCAATAGAAATTATATTGCATCCAGACACACCCAGTTGCCATCACAAACAACTGCACTACAAATCTATCCACACATCTGTGATGATGATGAAAAAATGCACTGAACCTTCATATGTGCAGTCAAGCTTGCAATTGTTCTCTCGCCTTGCTCGATCCTTGCTTGCAAATCCTTCGCCTCCTCTTCCTGCAAAGCCATAGCAAGAACAACAACACCCAGAACCAAAATTTATTGAGAAGTTTTTGTGAACAATGTGCAAGCTTGTGCTTGCAATTCCCACCCACTGTCATAAAAAATGTTGCAGCAAAACTGTGGGGATGAGCGCAGAGCACGTGCTCTCTCTCAAATGGGTCATTTACCTTTCGTGACACGGTTGCTGTATACTCAGCACGAAGTGTATCCTCATGCACTTGTGCTTGTTTGATTGCCTTGTCTTTCTGTGAAATTGTCCTTTCTATCACCTCCTTTGTCTCTACTGCAACTGCCTCATGCTTGCGCTTCCATTCTGCAGCTTCCTCCTTTGCAGATTCTGATTGCTCCTTCATTGCAGCTAACCGAGCCTCTGCTGTACTGCACCGATTCTGCATCAAACACATAATAATAAAATGAACCAATTTTTTCCAAATCAAATCAATCCTTTTTTTTCTTGCTGCACAGATAGTGCAAACCATTCACCTGAAGAGCTCCGAAATCAGACTTGAACCTTTCTTCATCAGATCGATGTTGAGCTACTAATTTCTCATATTTGGTTTGCCATTCGGTGGCTTCTTTCTTGGCACTTTCATATTTAGTTACACTTGTTGTATGTCTCTCTTCCAGTGTAGTGACTTTCTTCTGGATGTTTGCATATTGGGTAGCTGAATTCTCTGAGAACTTTTGGTAATCGCTCATCGAGACTTCATACTGCTTCTTCCATTGTTGTGAATCACGTCTGGCGGCATCTGCTTGATTTGTGGCAAACGCAACTTTCTCTTCCATTGATTTCAGTTGAAGTTCCAAACTGGCATATTCTGCAGCTGCCTTATCCCCCGCTCGCTTCACCAAATCATGCAATGGACCTGCCAAACTGCAAAACAACCCCCAAAGAACTGAATTCTGTTGACCAAAAACACACACACACATAAACACACAAAGCTACTGACCTATAAAATCAAGTCCCACTAATCCCAAAAAAGACACACCAAGTCTAACTGAAAATTGATTTCACAGCAGCAAGGGAAGGAGAAGAATCAATCAACATCTTTTGCTTACCTCTTTTGGAGAAACTTCACAAGCTTCTGCCATTTGAAAGATCCAGTTGCTGCCATCTCATACTCCGCAACCAAACCATCAACCACCTGATTCATACATACAAACCCATTGTACGAAATATGAGAAATTCTCACTGTGCCACAATGCACCTCGACTCGCCAACCCAAACCTCACCTCACTTCACCTCACCTCACCTCCCCTCCCCTCACTCGCTTTGTTTAGAAGCTTCTTGTCAGATTTCCACTTACGCTACTTATAACCAAAAAACCTTTTAGTATGCTAAAAGTAGGTAACAAGTACATTTGAAATTGACGAGTTGATATGGTGTTCAAACCCTACTTTTACATTAGAACTTGGATTCTATTATGACTATACTAGGTATGTGAAAAAGCTGAGAGTAGATGAAGGAAAACAAAACCGAGAAGAGAAATTTGGGCAAGATGGACAAAAAGAGAGTGTAGTATATTTTGCCTTCACAACAGAATCAAAGGAAGCATTGGGTGCGTTGCAAGCGTTACGCATTCTCTCTTCCATGCTACCCACAGCTCTCAAGCATTTCAGCTCTGCCTCCATCGATATATTCCGCTTGTGTTCCTAAGCAAGAATTTCAAACAAAAAGAATTTTTTTCCTATACATTAGTATTATTATTATTATTATTATTATTATTAATTTAGTTCTTCTTTTTCTTCTGCATGCATGTATAGCAGGACTTGTTTAAAACAGTAGGCTAGCTATTGAGAACAGATTTTGTTAATTGAAATTGGAACTCGAGTAATGCCTTTGAAAGATGGGTTTCATATACGACTTCTTGTCTTCTTGTTTTCATAAGAAATTTAATTAATAATAGGTAGAAATAATCTGGCAAAAATATTTTACAGAAATTAAACACAGAAATTTACAGAAAATTTGCTTTTTTTTTTTTTTTTTTTTTTTCTTTGCCCATCACAATTGTACCTCAAACTTTTTCTTGACGGTCGAATACAATTGCTGTTCATATTTCTTGCGTGCATTGCCACCGCCTACTGCTTCG
>Ga0209208_10005310_pt1 | contig 17983 bp, 5 predicted proteins | sample S1TSphfallax_3_FD_187694 | JGI IMG/M metagenome (GOLD analysis project Ga0209208, IMG submission 187694) | Host-associated microbial communities from peat moss isolated from Minnesota, USA - S1T2_Fd - Sphagnum fallax MG (SPAdes) (version 2) | ecosystem: Host-associated > Plants > Peat moss >... | reverse complement strand
AAACTAACCTCATGATGTCCTTGAAGTGGATGTTCTGAACTTGCAATTTCCACTGGCTGAGAAAAAAGAGCTTGCACACAGATGTAAAACTAGATAGACATCGGTGTATGCAACACATGTTTTTCACACAATGCAACATCTTGGAAGCAATGAAACTCATGTCCACAAAAGGTTTAGGAAAGTGCAAAACATCAGTTTACAAACATCTGACCACTGTAGAAATTCTTCATGGTTTTGAAGCATCCATCTACAAACGTCCAACCACCATAGACATGACACTCCAGTTCCAAAAAACAAATACCACCTCACAGTGATTGTTTTTTTCCCCCCCCTGCAAGCATTGACCTGCATTTGCACAGCATAATAATACACAGGTTCAACATCTGCCTCTGAACTTCAAAACTTCATTGAACAACATGACTGATCAAATATAGGTATTACAAATGCACTTGAAAGATTAAAATCTGTGTGCATGAAGTCCCAGAAAAATCATCAGCTGAGTGACAATTGAGTCTCTTTTTTTTTTCCTTCATAAATTTCCAATACTTATGACCCAACAAAAAAAAATTATCTGATGCTTTTTTCAGCCTGTAGATCTTTAGTCCTATGACTCATTCACCTGACTCAATTTACCCCCAGAAATGTTTGAAAAGTTTCTGTGATTTTGCAAGTGCATAGTCACTGCATCACAAGATTGTTGGATTGGAATCATACAATAGCCTCAATGAATGAATGAATGAATGAACCAGAATTTGGAGTACAATTTATCCCTGTGTTAACAAGCTTGAAAATATATATAAATCAAGTTCCCTGCTTGATTTTTCAAGTTGTTATACAGCCTAATATGCGGTGCCATTCCAGAAAGAACACTCCATACTTGCCTACTAGTAAATCTTTCTCTCTTGGTTCAAATACTGTTGTTCATGAGCTACTAAACTGGTGCCCAACACTATCAAACTTAACAAAGTCACATTGAATTGGGTTCCAACCACAAAACAAATCCTCTAAAAAAAACAAAATTCTGCAGTAAAAAAAACATGACAATTGTCACATTGCATGTTTCCAAAATGAACATGCAAAACAGGGTTCTTAGTTTTGAATTCACTGAAGGGTTTTTTCTTAAGACTAGTTTTTGAATTTGAAAGGAACCTCCAATTCCAGTTTAGACCAGTGCTGTACCAATATGTGTATGTGTTTTTTTCTTGGGTGTGTATGAAATTTTGCACAAATGAGAGAGAAAAAATTTCATTGTTGCAGATTATCAAATTTAATTCATTGGAATCAAGAACACACTTCCTTTCATTCTAATATGTATATTGAATTTATTTTTATTGATTTTCCACATTATGGCTTATGGGCTTATTGGCTTTTAGATTGGGCAGGTGGAGGCTATACAAAGCATTTTACACTGAAATAATAAGTTTTTCCAAATCATTCTCAAAACAATTTCACAAGATAGCAAATATTTGCCACACAAACAGTCATTCATTCCAATTTCCAACCTTTCACATGAAAAATAACACTATATTAATCCATGCCATTTAGATGTTGAATTTGTGCTTTGTCTCTCAAACATCCTCAAAATGCAAAATTAGAACAAATGCAATTAGACATGTGTCAAGTCTGATATATAATTAAACTACCTATCATCAAGCCTTCAGATATATAATGATCATTGTCAAGCATCACAACAATCTGAATTTCCTGTAGCAGTCAAGGTTTACCATCATGCTAATGTAACACTCTTAAAAATCAACCAAGAGAATTGATTTGTATGATGATTACTGTGCGATGACATGAATTTTTCAAGGGAGGACAACTTTGAGTTGGTGCACTCCCTGATTTTCAAACAAAGCTATAGGCAAAGTCAGGCATAAGCAACAGTTCTGCCTCACTGTTATTAGTTATTGTTAGCTTCAGCCCCTCCTTCACCAAGGAGATGAGCTCCAAACCCAAATCACAATGGTCCATCTTTCCTCCACATCATTGTGGTTCACCATGCACCATCTGAGCCAGATCTAAGAAAATATTTGCCTAAAATGTGTACCCCCCTCTCCCCCAAAAAGCCTTCACAATTCACCTGCCACTGGAGAGGGTATTGCCATTAAATGTTTATACCACCTAGGCTAATCACCACAAACAGTCTGTTTCTTGGGGGACATGTGAGTCCACAATTGCCAACCATCCTCACTAGCCATTCAGTCAGTGATTGAATGGTGTGTGCTCACAATCCAACATGCAGCCTGCACTGCACACAATTCAAGTTCAGTCATGGCCTGTTAATGACTACAAGAAAATCAGAAGACATCACATGGCTAACTGATGATTGAAAGAAGAGCAGAAGCCAGCATTAGGAGAATGATCTCTAGGCACTCCTAGACAGTTTAGCATTTTGGCTCTGACAGAGAACAATAATATTGTAGGATGGTAAATGAAAAAAGATGAGGTGACACAAATGCCCCAAGTGGCTGTCACAGTTTACATTTGTTCACTCTTTTTGATAGCGAGAAACACATGAGAACAAAAAGATAACTTATTCTCTTGGACAAATGATAAATTGTGCTATGGTTGACAATGAGTGCAAGGATTGATGTGTGTCACCTCTTAAGATTCAGGTCACATCATTTTCAGCCCTCCCATCTTGCACCCAATCCCATTGTTGACAGAGCTAATAGAGTGAGCTTATCATTTGAACCAAATTGCAGCTCACATGTCTTCAAGTCTACTTTCTCATGGATTGTCTTAATCCCTTGTTGGTCTCCTAAAACACCTGTTGGTCGTTCAATCTCACTAGCCTGGTTTGTCTTGACCTGTTGGAGCTCCTTCAGCTGACAATTCTCATCAGTCAAATCCAATAGCTTATTTTGCAAACCCTCAATCTCATCCACGTAGTACCTGCATTTCTTTTGAATGTCCTCATCTAATGCTGCCTTGAGGTACTCCAATTGCGGATTAGACTTCTTCAAAATGTACTCTTGGAATAGGTTAGATTCCGCTATTGTACTTAAAGATGAAATCAACAACTTGTCATAATTCTCAAGCCTGAAGTTGTCATCAATGATCTTCCCTCCCAACCTTGCAATCTTTTTCTCTTTTGCAGCAATGATTTTCTCATACTTCTTCCTAGTCTCCCTCTGCTTGAGCTTGGCAACTCTCAATTGTCTCTCCAAATTAAGTGCTACTTCTTCCCACTCGCTCTTCTGTTTTTTGTGATCAGATAGGATCTTCTCAACTTGGACAGACAGCTTTGTCGTCATGTTGGCAACCTGTCGCCTCAAGTCATCATTTTCCTTCATGGTGTTTCTGGCTACAGCTATATCTGGCAAGTAAGAATGCAATTTTAAGATGCTACTTTCAAGGCTCATCAATTGAACCATCCTATCTCGTTTCTTTGATTGGGGTTTCTTGAGCTCTGGAGTCTTCACACCAAGATCTGCAACAACATCCAGCTCTGTTGTTGATGATGGCATTTCAGGGTTAGGGTTCCGTAAGTCATATCTCCTGGTAGCTGCTGATGAGGTCAATTTCTTCAACTCTTCTCCCACACCGCATTCCAGGTTGTTGTTGTTGGCCTTGCTCTTCCTCAGCCTCTGAGTAACAGGTTGCACAACTTCAACCTGATCCGAATTACCTGACACAGTTGGAGGTGCACTATCTCTTTCCTCTGTTGGCATCATGTTAACTTGGCACGGTAGGTCTCTCCCATGCACAGGATTTGCTACCTGCATAAGCACATAATCTTCCTGGATCCAGGGTATGCATCTCATGACTAACATTGTAATGGCCGGTGCCACAAATGTCCCACTAACAGATTTAGCCCTCAAGTAACTGAATTCTCGCTTCAGATTGCTCAAGAACATGGTAGCCATGTCCACATTCATGGTTTCTGCATAGGCTAGGGCTTGAATTGTGCCTCCTGCCATCAAGAAAGTCTTCTTCTTCATGTTGAAAGATTCATTCAAACCTCTCAACCTAAGCTTATACGCACCGTGTGCTTTGTCAATTAAGTAACCCTCATCCTTCTTCAAAGCTTCCCAGGGAACCATATGGCCGACGGCCGATCTGTGTGCTTCACTTGCCAGCTCTGCTTTCAACACTACATCCTTATCACTCTTGCCGGGCAACCCAAACACCTCCATGACCAAACCCTTGGAAACCACGACCGGGATTCCCCTCACCACGGAGCTCAATCCATCTTTCTGAATGTTTTTCACGAACTCCCTCACTATAGGTTCATGATAACGCGCCCAATTCTTGCTGTAGAAAGTGTCCAGTTTCACTTTGCGCGCCCACTCAAAGTCCCCGCTTCTCTTCCACTCACCCATGCCTACCAATTGCAACAACTCCGGAATGCTGTACCTCGGCTTCTTGTTCCCCGCAGCCCTAACCCCGGCAAGGCGATTGCCGTTGCCCAATTTGTCACCTTCCTTCTTGGGTTTCTTCACATCTACCTCCTCTTGCGAAGATCCCTCACGGGATCGCTTCGTAATCGTCATCTCTGCTGCAAATCACCACATCATAAACTGCGATTTTGCAATCTCTCTGCGCCAGAAACCAACGCCTGCACGAAGTCCGCCATCTCCTCTTCGTCTCACACTCCCCCCCCGGGCCCTAAAGAAGAACAATACGTACATTTTGTATGTACTATACGTATACTTGTCAAGGTATGTGGTATTCTACGTAATAATTGTTTTCACTACATGATAATAAATTTTTTAGAGGTCTTCAAATTATTTGAAAATTACATTTTCATGGAATTTTTTTCAAAAAAAAAAAACATAAAATCTTGGGTCATAAGATTTTTTTTTAAAAAAGTAATGTTAACATGTAAATCTTGATTTTAAGAATATTTTCCTTGAATGAGCATTCATATTTGATAATGTCACCTTGACTAGACACTTTTGGGCTCATTTTAATGAAACACACTCTTGATTCAACATGGAAGATCACCCATGCAAAGGTGTGAAAGGTTAGGAAAAATGTCAATGACACCCATTGTGATAAATGAGGTTCCTTCAATTTGACCTAAACCTTCACAATATTCATGCAATTTTTCCATCTCTTCCATACATTGGGGGGAACATTAGCAAAATAAACTCATGTGGGTTTATATCAAGTTGGTAGCAAAAACACACTAGTTAGTTGTTGTTGGTTGTGGTTTTTCAAACTTGCCATTAGCACTAGCCCTATCAAAATGGGTGTATTTGAAGCATTTCAAATAACAATATTGACACTACATGACACAGTAACAATATTGAGACATCAAAACAAAATAATATCATTAGCAAATTTGTGAATATCACTAGTTGAATTTCATAAATTACCTTTCATATTCGAGTTATCCAGAAAGTCAAGCATACATAGCACCGGAAGCTTATGTTCACCCACTCAATTCATGAGATGTAATTGTGAAGATGGCACTAAAATTTAATAAAACAGCCCAATGGGGCTCAAATTTGCATTTTGCTCTTTGACTTGGCATGAAACGTGAATTCCAAGTTCCTCTGAATTTGCCCATCACAAACTCATTTGAGCTTTTTGCATTTGTGTGTTTCCATGATCTCATTCCTTTTTTATTTTTGTAGGTGGAGGTGAGTGTGGAATGGAGTGCAATGTTGTATAGGAGTTCCAAAACCCACAACTTAGCAACTTCAAAAGTTATATAAGGTGCAAATAGTAATTGAAGAGAAGAGAAAGAGAAGAGGTGTCACAAAGGAGCTTCTTATAATAATCTATATGAGGGGGTTTAGTGTGGGTGCCAACAACTAAACTAAGAGAAGAGGCACCATTGGAGTGCCCATTTTCTTGGAAAGTTCAGCACAAGCCTAAACCAAAGGAGTTTAATCCATGTTCACATACAAGCCAATTGTTTCAAACTCTACAACAAGGTTCCACACTTTAATTTTTCTTTTAGGTGAGATTTAGCCCCAACCATAGAGAGCTCATGGTTTGAGTAGCTCAGGCAAGAGGACAATGAGTTTTTATGATTGTCTCACTAAAGACCTTGCCTTTTAGCAAGCATTTCTCCTTTTGTTGTGGTTATTTTCCGTATGTTGTCACAAGGTTTGTGAACTTTAAAAAAATTTAACTAGTGCATGGCTTAAATAATCTTTTAAACAATATGAACGTGAATTTTCATGAAACCAAGAAAACTTGTTTTGCCTTCAAAAACAGAAGAACTTGTATTGCTTTGTACCCAAGGTTTTTTTTTTTTTTTTCAAATTTGTCAAATAGGTGGATTGACAATGATCCACAAAAAGAATGAACCAAATTTGGTTAAAAATTATACGAAACAACAAACTTTTCTTTTGGAAGCATACCTAGTTTTGTTGTGCTAATTAATTCCCTCTAAAAATGGTGACTTCTTAAAAACTTTCCTCAAAATGTGACAACTTTTGTATATTTTTTCCATAAAAACCTTTTGTTCAATTTGCAATGATTTTTTTAATTTTCACAATTTAAAATTTTGCCAAAAATGAAAAAACAATGTTTTTATCACAAAACATCATGGCCATGAACTCCTTTGCTTGTACCCAACATGCCCCTCCCTTTTTAATATCTATTTTCAGGTTGAACATATTATCAATCGTTTGCCTATAATGTTTTTCAATAATGTGGCATTTTCATCAAGTAAACTGGGTTGGGTGTAAGGTTTTGGATGATATTATGGAATGACATACCCTTGAAATTATGAAATATTTCATCTCTTATTGTCACTTAATTGTAGCAAAAGGAATCTTGAAACACTTTTTTAAACAATGTTTGTAATTAAAAATCAAATGTTTAAAATTTTACTTGCTAAATGATCTAACAATGAACATTTTGTTTGTAAATCCAACCTATTACATGACTTTAATTTCATCTTACCTGCATGTGTATGCATGAAATTGAAGCTGATTTTCCTTTTGGGGTTTGATGTTCATTTAACACCTCCTTTATGATTTATTCTAGTTTTGTAGGTACTTAATTAAACTTGATTTGCTCTTGGGGGTTTTGATGTTCATTTGGCATATCCAATATGGCCTATTCTATTTTTGTATGTAACTTATTGAACTTGATTTGCGCCATTGAAATTTGATGTTCATTTGACACATTCAACATGACACATTTCAATTCCATAGGTAATTAATTGAAGTTTATTTGCCCTAATGAGGTATAATGTTCATTTGGTGTATTCAATATTATTTGTTATGAATATATAAATATTTAATTGAATACTTGATTTACCAGTGCAAAGTTTGATGGGTGAAAACACACTTTGTAAAAACACATTTGTGGATGATTGTGATGGAATCTAAAATTGTAATGGTTTAAAATATAGTCCTTTTGAAATTTTTGACAACTTTTAACTCATTATTTTATATAGGGATCAAAATATAGGGTAAAAAAATAATGCAATAAGGACTAGGCCCTTTTCGTCTTGTGTGGTACACCTTAAAATATTTTCACCCATTAACTTTATGAAAATCATAATCCTAAGGCCCAAAACTGGGTCACCATAATGGGTTTGCACCTTAATGTTCATTTGACATATCTAATATGACATATATTCTAGTTCTTCAAATAAGTAATTGAATTTGATTTGCCCTTGGGGGGTCTAATGTTTATTTGGTACATCCAATATGATTTTTTTTGGTTTTATTGGTATTTAACTGAACTTGAATTGCCTTTAGGGAGTTTAATCTTCATTTGACGCAATCAATATGACCTATTTTTATTTTATATATGTTGCACAAAATTGAATTTGATTAAACCTTAGTGGGTATGTTATTCAATTAACAACTTTTGTAGGTCATTTATTTTGGTTTGATAGTTACATATTAAACTTCATTTGCCCTAATAAGATTTAATGTTCATTTAGCATATATCCTTTCGATTTATTTGGGTTATGTATGGATGAAATTAAACTTGATTTTCCCTTGGGGGGTTTGATAGCCATTTCGCACATCTTAAACTTTGAAAATTGTTCATGAAAACTTCATTACCCTGCAACTAGGTGTCTAAAGCAATTAATGTGCAAATATTCCATGGAAATATGGGGAATTTTTTTTAAATGTTTTGTTAAAAACTCATAGTTACTTCTATTGTAATTACATGTTAATTGTAAGATGAACACCTATATGGATGTAATATGCACCATGTATACAATTGTGATCAATTGTATTTTGACTTTGTGGGTAAGTTGCATGAAAAATGTAAGTGGCAACCACCATACAACTAGCAAAAATGTAGCACTCAATAAATAACTACCTTGCAACTAGCGTTTAACATTGATGTGCACAATCATGCCATGTGTGTGCATTGTCATCATCCGTTAGATCTAAAACTTTCAACTACCATGCAACTAGATGTCCCTTACAAATGGTGTACAACTAAATTTCAACTACTTGTGTAAATTTCAAATTTTCAAATTTGCACAAAATATGTGAAACCATGTGACACATGATAATTGAGTCTTTATAAATCTTGCAACTTACATTTACAATTGTTATGCACTTGTGTTTGGTGTCAAAAAAATATAAAGGACAAATAAATATGGTTGTTTCTTATGAGGCAACTAGGAGACATTATATAATAATCTTTTACATTTCACTTAAAGTTAGTTTAGAGAGTGAAATGTTCAAGTTTAAAAAATAGAATTTTCATTTTCATTTAAATAACATGAAGTGAAGACATTTGTTTTTATATTGTTCATTTTTTTATTTGAGTTTTTTTTTTAAAAAATTTAATTGATTAAAACCATCAAAGTTTTGTTCTTGATGATTGTATGAAATTGTAAGAACTTTTTTGTTTTTTGGTGTAATGAATGAAAATATTCAAGTTTAACACCCATAGTGTTTTATGCATTTATAATATCATTAAATATTCTTGTGTAGAAAAATATTTTGTTCCTAGGTTGTTAGTTTTTATACAACTAAAATTAAACATTGGTTATGAACTTTAAAGAGTGCAAATCCCAAAGCATTTAAGTTCAATAGTCTTTTGTGCTAAACCAAAAACAAAAGTGAAGGTAAGTTTACATCTACACATGAAAAATTCAAAACCAATGTACTCCATTTTTTTATGACACCTTATTTTGAATTTAATTAGTTGTTTGTAAATGAGATTAAAACAATATTGCACATGACCAAAATTCAACCTAGTTTAGCCCATGTAGCTAGTGTAGCCAAAAGTTAACCTAGTTTAACTTAGCTAGGTTAAGCAACATAGTTTAGTTCGCCTAACCAAAAATCAACCTAACTTAATTTAGCTAGGCTAACTACTTATGTTAGGTAACCTAGGCTACCTAACCTAGGCTAGGTGGCGTAGAGTAAACACAAATGTTGGACTCCTAGCCCAAGAAACCTAGATTAGGCTACTAACCTAAACCAAATGGCCTAGCTATCATAAGTTGCAAGAATGAGGACTTGAACCTTTCACCTTCATTTTGGGGTTCAAGTCTTCATCCATTGCACTACCACATTTTTTTATTTTAATTATATTAACACAAAGTTATAAAGCTCAAAAATTTTAACCTTGAATTAACCTTGGCCACCCTAAGTTGACTTAGGTCAACCTACTTACTACCTACCAACTTAACCTAGACCTAAACCTCCTTAGGTTGACTTAAGATGAACTAGTTTGTCAACCTATACTATTTATTAACCTAGCCTAGGTTAATTTAGGCATTTTTAAGTTTAAAAAAAACCTAGGATAATTATGTCACATCTAGTTGCATCGTAATCACATTTAATTGCATCATAGTTGCATCTAGTGGCACAAACTTGAGGTGGTTACAAACTTGATAAAATATCTTGTAATGAGGCTACCTAAGATGATTTGGCAGCAAACCTAAAGCTAGGAACCTCGGTAAGCCTACCTAGGTTAACCTATTAGTAGGGTAACCTATTATAAGTATATTTAAACATACTAGATGTAGTAAATTTATTATGTTTAATTAAGTAACTTACAAGGTAGCCTATATTACAAAGTAGGTTTTTACTAAGTAGCTTACACACATAGGTTAACTTAATAGGTATGTTAACCTAAGTTACTGTGTTAAATAGTTAAAAAGTCAAGGAGTTATGTGTCACCTTTTCAAAACAACTATTAATATTGTAGTCATAATTACAATTAACAATAGATTGTTTAGTACTCATGCACGTGAATCATGACTTCAAAAACCTCATGGCACCAAAAAAAAAATGGCATGCCATGATAAATATTGGTGCCATAAATTCAAAACACACAAAAATGTATGGTGTCACAAAAAATCATGGATTGCCATGAAAATTTGTGACACCTTGTTGCCTAATGGCATGCCATGTCATCATCACATGGAAAATTGAGTCGTTATTAATTGCAAATGACAACAATATTTTCAACTAGCTAATAAATAAAATCAATTCATCAAATAAATGACATGAATCATGATGTGAAGTTAGTGTCACAAATCATGAGGTGTTGCGACTACTAGTCAACTTCATTACCATGTGGCATGCCACATTAGCATCACACAACCATAAGTTGTTATTATTCACCAAAAGTTGCAAGAATGAATGGATTTTTTTTATTACTTAATTTTGGATCATTAAAGATACATTAAAGATACATTTATGATATTTTGATATTTGTGTAAAACCTTCAAGACATGATATCGACTACAATTACAAAATGATAATGCCATATGGCACCACAATGTCTTTTACAACTACATTGTCATTAACATGAACTTGTAGTTATAATTATAGTAAAAAAAGACAATAGTCATTTTATTAACTAGTTGTAAAACCCAAGATGTGTTGTTGTGAATTAAAAGGTCATACATACATTATGTGGTATTTATGTAAATCAAATCATACATAGGTCATATCTCTTGAAGTGAGGTTGTATGTAGGCCTTTAAAGTAGGTTCAGTTGTACATATGTAAATTAGGATGGACATACATAGGTAGGTTAGCCTATGTACGTACATAAGTTGACCTATTATGTAGCTAGGTTAACCTAAGTCTACATAGATTAATATTATAGGTCATACTAGGTAGGCCTAGTTAAATGAGCCTAGGTTGACTAAGATAAACCTAGGATAACCTAAATAAACCTAGGATAGCTTAGGTCACTTTCAATCAACTTAGGCTTACTATAAAAAATGTGATGTAATGGTTAAAAATTTGAACCTTCAACGTGGAAATGAAAGGTTGAAGATGTCACATTTGCAAACCAATTGTATTAGGTTACAAAGCTATTTAGCTTGGCTAGGTTAAGGTTCCTATCCTCTAAATCCACATCCTTTAAATAACTTAAGGTACCTAGCTTAGGTTGTTGAATGCAAGGTAGTTAACTTAGGCTATGGTACCTAACTTACATTAAGCATGTGGCAACATAGCAATAAACCACATATGTACATGTATGAACCACCCATACAATCGATTAATTAACCACCAAGCAACCATTATATCAAAGGTGTTTTGGTGGAAAATGCGTGGACATGTTGCCATGTGACTCAACCATAGTCCAATTCACTATACTTGTGATCTAAACCACTATAATGATTTTTTGGCAATATAACGAAAATTGGGTGGAATGTACAATGACTTAGGTCACAATTTGTAATAATGCCCAAATTTTTTCACCATAAATTTAACAAAACGTTGTCCACTTTCAAGTCCTCATACTTCAACAACTAATGATAAGAATAATAGGGCTCCATATTCTTCATCTTCTCCATTATTCCATACAATATGAAAATGTTCAATTTCAAACTTTGAACCTCTTTTTGCAAAACAACTTCCATCTTCTCTTTCTCAAATCGCATTGTTGTAGTTTTATTGACTACTTATGTCATTGCATCTTGTAGCTCCTTGACCTAAACTTGTAAACTTAGCAAATTTCGCTCTTGCATTTTTTTAGCCACCTTCATGTTGAATAACTTGGTCATCTACTTGTTGTTTCACCAATTAATTTTCCTTGTTCTTCTACTCAAATTCTTACTACAAGTGATATTTTTATAGTTTTAACTTTCCATAATCCTACAGTTCTTTTTCATAACTTTTTTATTTTTGGTTTGCAACCATTAATTCATGATGGATTGTTACCACCTATTTGTCCTTATCTTTCACTAGCTTTTGCTACTTGTGTGCTTCCACTTGAACTTGTTATAATGACTTCTTCAACTTGTTGTTCTCTTCTTCAACATGTTTGTTGACCAATTTGAGTCCAAACAATTTTAATGGCGCTATTCATTTGCTAACTATACTAAGCCATTTGTTGAAACATACCTACAACCTTCATGTGTGGGTTCGCCTTTCCTTTTGTTTGCATACCATTTGGTGTATGGAAACCTAGTGTTATTCCAAGATAAGTAGTTTTTGATGATTGCCAAATGTTTTATAAATAAACCATTCAAGAATGTAGAACCCAATGTTGGTTGTTGTATGTTTTCAATAACCACCTATGACACTCATGGTATTGGTTAATATGTAAGTTTGCTTTCGATGATCACTAATGCCCCTTTGGGTACTAGTTGGTTTTATCCATTGGGAGGTTTGTTTTCAATAATTTCATGTATTTTTTTGGTACATGTTGGAGCGTTTGTTCACATGACCTATCCTCAAAGGTCACCTACTCCATTTTTGGTGAACATTGACCATAGATATTTATTGGTAGTCCATGTTCCCTTTTTGGTGAAAACAATAAAAGGTGTTGGAGACCATTCTCGCTTCATTGTCCTTTTTGCTTATTATGCAAAGAATATTGGTGGAGGAGTTTGCCCTTTTTGCCCCTTTGGAACTTGTTGTCATTTCATTAATTCTACTTATGGTTCTTCCACTTCATTATGCATTCATGGACATTTTCATTTGATGAAAGCATTTCCAACTTATTCTTCCTCATCATCAAACTAAACTATCATGGAAGGTGTAGTTCTTTTTCTTCACCTTTCATGATGTTGTTTTTGTCTAGGTGACATTAATTTTGACCTTTCGCCAAATAGATAATAACTACTCACACATTTGCTTCACGTTTTGAGTATTAGTTTAGTTTTTTGGTATTTCGACCTCTTGCATTTGTTCTATTTCCTCCCTTGGAAACCATTCCTACATAAATGCTTCAATAATAGGTTTCCAAAGGTAATAATAGGTGGACACTAGCACAATAGACATCTATGGAAAAAAAAAGGTTTCATAACTAGCCTTGCAACTCAATCAAAACAACTCTTTTTCAACTACTATGTAATTCCATTATAATTGCACCCATGATGTCATGTTGACGTCATTGATTGTCATCCATCTATTAAAATCTAACAAGTGGCACTATGAAATTTTTGGACATAAAAATGATTTTCTTTTCAAAATATTGATCTCCATCATTCATTATAATTATTAATGATGGTCTACACATAGCACAATAAAAAAGAATGGCATATTCATTATATTTTGGAATAAATAATAAATATAATATCTATTTTGGTAGCTAGGTAGGTCATACATAACCATAGGTAGGTTGGTTGGTAGGTCTTAAGACTTACATACCTACATATTTACCTAGGACCTACTTACTTACATAAGTAGGTAAGTAGGTAGGAAAACATAATACTAAATGAACTAAAGAATAGCCATGATTTTTTTATTTTTTTTAATGTTTTGCCTTTAGGTTAAACTTTTTTTGAGTTCATCCCAAAATGGCATTTGTATTTTAATGTGAGAATATGAAAGAACAAACCTTCTTTATATAGTTGTAACATGGGATTCGAAGACAAAACATATGGGTTAAATATTTTAGTTGTTCCTTAGTTGCAAATTAAATTGTAATTGAATTGTAAGTATAACATTTAAGTGCTCAAGGTAAATCAAATCCAAAAGGAGGGTTCCATTGTTTCTAGTGTTTAAACAAAACTTGTTTATGGTGTTTTATTAATGTTTATAGGGCACTAAAATTTGTCAAAAACATAATAAAATTGAGAAAATTATGGCCCCAAAAAGTAGAGGGGGTCAAAAACTCAATAAAAAAACCACCAAATGTTACAAAGGACAATTTCCGAACACCTAAAAAAATCCTTGTATGTTGTTTTGTTGTTATTATAGTTCCAAAATGATTTGTAAAACTTAAAGTGGTGTTTTTATAACATTTTAAATTATTTAAAATTAATAAAAAATAAAAAAGTTATGAAGTTTGAAAGTATGAGGGGTCACTAGAAGAAATTTTGTCCTTTGCAACCAAGAAATGTATGACTACAAGTCCTAAATGACTATATGTATGACTTTAGTCATAAATATTACTTCGTATCTTATGTGTAAAAAGTTATAATCATACATTAGTGGGGCATGTGACTAGTAGATGATGAGGTGGTAACAAAATGGGGGATGTTAGTTTTCATCACTTTTATTTCATTAATATGGCATCAATGACTAATGACAATGTGACATGGATGTTTGATTGTCATTACAATGATTAAAAAATGATTATAAATCATTTGATTTAAACATAGACAACCTTACCCCCACCCCCCACCTACCTATGTACCTACCTATTTACCTACCCACCTACCTATGACATACCTACCTACTTACCTACCCACCCACCCACCTACCTACCTATCAACTTCCTACCCTCCCACCTACCCACCCACACATGACCCACCTATTTACCTACCTACCTACCCACTTGCTACCTACTTCATAGTCTTGTAGTGATATGAAATAAACATGTGAAATAAAAAACTTGACCAAATTTAAACACCTTTTGATGTTATAGTCCATTGGCAAGGACTTTGTTTATCATTGTGAAGATGAAGGGTTCAATTCTTAATACTTGCAACCTATGTGCATTCCTAAGGGCTAGTGACACACCCCCAAGTTCTGTGATGGACTCAACTATGAGTCCAAAGGTGAAGATAATGGAAGGAGAAGGAGTTGGGGCGTGCTCCTTGGTTCACAACACTTTGGGGGTAGAGGGGTGTGTTGGAGCTTCGAGATGGGGACTAGGAAGATTGATAAGCACATCAATTACTCCCACGAACTTGCATAAACCAAACAACAAGTTGGTTAGTGCATAATTAGAACACTTTTGGTGCACGAACGAACCACATGCAAACATGGACTCACAAGATTCACCACAACCTGGACTTGGGGGAAGCCACCACCTTCCCCCTTATAGTATTTTTTGTGCCTAGCCATGGGGCCAACACTCAAATGTCATTTGTCCTAGGACTCCCAGGCAGGAGTCCCAAAATTCTCAAAATTGAAACTCTCACAACTTTGGAGTCCCATAACTTTGTGTGCAAACCTATGATTGAGGTGAGGTCTAGAGGAAAATTGTAGCCCTTGTTGAGATCTTTTCAACAGCATATGACACTCCATTTTTCACGCAAGGAAATTGGGGCAATTCCTGACTTTTAGTGGTCAATAGTCAAATTAGCAATTTGACTCTCGGCCCTTCTTTTGGCCATAACTTGTGTTTTAAGTACCCAAATGGGTCATGCAAGCCCATTTTAGACATCTAAGTTCTATAATCTTTCCAATGATATAGTGAAATTTTTAATCCAATGGGTTTTGACTTCTGCAATTGCACTATGAAGATTCGAAAGTCCAACTCCCAAAGTGGGAGCTCACTTGGGAGTGTGGGGGTTCATTCCTTCACACTCTCCTACACTCTCCCACACTCCCAGGAGCATGAAATGTGACTCTTGGGCTTCACTTTTGGCTTATACCTTCGCAAATCCTTATTTTGGTCATGAGCCCAAGGTTATGGTTACGATAACTAAAGTGTAAGTAGGCTAAATTAAAGTAGTTACATAGGTTACATAAATTAAGTTAAGTAGGTTAAATTACTACCTACCTACTTGCCTTTTTTGACTTACCTAAACTTATTACCTACCTACTTACCTATAAAAAATATTTTTGTGTCCAATAATCATATTTTAGTCATTCATTATATGACACCTCAACATTATATATGGTTTGTCTTTTATGATTTGTTTATGATTATAAGATGAAAAGTGCCACGTTAAACATTAAATGGTTAGTTGTCCTTTGTTATTCATCCGTTACAACTAAGGGCCTTTAATCATATAATGTCCAGTATGATTATAAAATCAATTGTATATGAAGTCATAGATTTAAGATGTTATTTTAATGACTCCAAATAAATAAATAAATAAAATAAAAAATGTTTTGTAAGTTAGAAAGTTTATTTTTCTTTTTGTTATTTTTTCATTACTTTTTTTCCCTTTACATTTCAAAGATGATTTCGAAAGCTTGAGGTAACATTCCCATAACATTTTTAATCATTCAAAATGAAACACATATGATGAAGATATAAATAATTTATGAATATGTATATTTATTAATTTATAAATAATTGTATTATAGTCATAACATAGTTGGATAATAATACTTTAGTAGTGGCGCACTAATGGCTTTACTAATTGTATTAATAGGAGTCATAATTAGAAACTAGTTGCAAAAGTATTCCATAACGGGTGGTGGAAATGTAGACATGTGGCATGATTACATGTATGCACATTGTACCTAGGTGCAACATAGTTGATTTAATGGCACATTTACAATATTTATAATGCAACTCTTGAAAAAGTCAAACATAGTTGATTACATATGTATGTATGATGTATATAAATTACCATATAGAAGACCCATTTTTAACTCACTTACAACTATAATACAATTAATTGATTTTTTGATGTGACAATTTATTTATTAATACACTGTATTTCTAGGGGAATAATTGCACACTAGTTGTAATACCCAAGAAATGATTGCATAAAAGTTGTATATGAGTTGTCTTTGGAGTTTTAATTGCAGGCTAATGTGGTTTCAATGGATGCTATTTTCTTGTAGTGGACATGTTATAGGGGATGGATAAAATCATGTCCACCAAGGATGTTTACAATCCATCCTTTGTAAACATCCTTGGTGGACATGACTTTATTCGTCCCATTTAACATGTTTGTTTGTGCCAGTGTCCACTTTTAAAGCTCCTTCACACATTTGAATAAAATCCTTGCCCAATCCATTTCATTGCCCTAATTTGATGTCATGAAAGTAATGACATTCCAATTGTTAAAATAAAACACTTTCTTTTTTTCATAAATTATTTACAAAAGAACAACAAACATGATTTTATAAAGAACCATCATCTTGGACATTGTCCATTGTTCCTTGCAAGTGCACATGTGCTTTTGGCCCCATTACAATATGCCTTAGTGTTCTTTCTGCTTTATCTTCGAAATAAATTGATAATATCTATTTCCCCTTGTCAAAATTATGAATTTTACAATGATTGCATCCATGTTAATACATATTACCTTCTTAATTACTCTTGCAAAAATCTTGTCATCTATGGTAACCTTCCATGTATTTAAAAATAAATTAATAATTCATGTCGGGTGCATTCTAATTTATTTCAAACAACCTTACCAAATCGACACAATTAACCCAATGGCACTCCTTGCCCAACCCTATCCAAGCTTGTATGCATTCCAATTGTACAATACGTTTTTGTAATGTTTTAACAAACCAATCTTCTTCTTTTTGCCATTGTCTTCTTCTATTTCTTAGAATAAACAACTAATGACCTATTACATGTTTATTCTTGTTACTTGTTTCCTTTACCCTTTGTGAATCTCATGTGACTTGTCCCTTTTGTTTTAAAGATGGTTATGCAATATGTTCTTTTGTGACAAGTTGCTCAAGCACAATTGGTTATTTTCTTTCAAGTTTAATATCCCCACGATCATTGCGGGTTGTCTTCATGTTCACTACTAGGAGATGTGGCCCAAGTTCACTAGGCTATTTCACTATGCAACCATAAAAGTGAATTAAGTTCATTGTAATTTCACTACCCTTACCTTCATTGGTGAAAATGGTTCACTATATGGTGTAAATGTTTACTAAGGATGAAGTTTGTTTACTAGGTTTGTTTTTTTAACATTATTAAAATAATTATTGAAAAATCTCTAGTTAATTGGGTTCAGGGCCTTAGTAAATTAA
>Ga0209208_10005309_pt1 | contig 17984 bp, 19 predicted proteins | sample S1TSphfallax_3_FD_187694 | JGI IMG/M metagenome (GOLD analysis project Ga0209208, IMG submission 187694) | Host-associated microbial communities from peat moss isolated from Minnesota, USA - S1T2_Fd - Sphagnum fallax MG (SPAdes) (version 2) | ecosystem: Host-associated > Plants > Peat moss >... | reverse complement strand
AGAGAGAGAGAGGTTCTTGAGATGAATTTTGTTTTGAAAGATACCTGAGATGAAAGAGTGGCTATTTCCGCAGAGATTCAGTGATGGATTGCTTGCTTGCAAAATAACAGATTCATAACAATCTCAACAACACTAAGGTAAGTCTCTGTGTGTCTCTCTTCTGATGCGTTTTTACCTCCGATTGGTTTTATTCTCTTCGACTCAGGAACAACAACAACAAAACAACAAGATGAAGAACAAGAAGTACAAAAACAAGAACAAGATGAAAAAGAATAAGAAGATGAAGAAGAGGAGGGGGAGGAGGAGGAGTAATTTCGGATCTGGATTTGTTGTTGTTGTACTTTGTGTGCGGGAAAAAGCAATTGCAAGAGAGGAAAAAATAATTGCAAGAGGAGAGAGAGAGAGAGAGGGGAGGATCTGTGTTTTGTCTTGGCTATGGACATGCGCGAAGAGTTCCTGTCGTCGTATTATGTAATATAAAATTGGGAGAGACTGTTTTTCGTCTTTTGATTTGCTGCAGTGTGGGGGTCGGCGTGGTCGTGAGAACGTGGCAGGATCTTCTCGTTTGAAGGAGTCAAAATTCGCAGCCAAGGAAAGAAAGCAAATCGTTGGGACCTGTGTCCGTGTGAAGAAGACGACGAAGAAGAAGCAGAACAAGAACAAGAAGGAGAAAGGGTCAAACTCTGTTCTTTCCTTGCTCAAATTCTCGCGAACGTTGTTCTGCGGCCACGGAAATCTCTGCGTCGTCTTCGTCGTCGTCCACGAATCCAGGTAATGAAATTCTAGGGCTTTTTCTTCGGTTTCCAAATTGCAAAGCTCCGCATCGGGCTGGAATACTATTTTTCTAACTTTCTTTCTTCAAAAACTCTCATCAGTAGATGCTTTTTCTGCTTTGGTGGAGGGAAAAAAAGAAAAAAGAAGAAGCAGCAGAAGCAGAAGAAGAAGAAGCAGCAGCAGCAGCAGAAGAAAGAAGAAGGAGAAGAAGAGGGTTTCGATGATGTGTTTGTCTTTGAAGAAAAGGCTTGAGATTTAGTATTGCAAAATAGCCAAAAACCCTTGGTTGTTTGATGAAAGCTTTTGCAGGTCTTTTGTGTTTTGTTGTAGCTTTTTGTGGGTACAAAAGAAATCCCCTAACTTCTGAAACCAAAAACTCTTTTCTAGGTCGTTGATGATTTGGCAAGATTTGGTGACAATCTCTTGAGGAAGAGGAAGAGGAAGAGGAGTTCAGTACTTTAGCTTGTGTGGGTTGGGGTTTGGGGTTTTGAAAAACAAATTCTTTGAGAATCCAAGAGATTGAGAGAATGTCTTGGAAGAAAAACAATGGGTGTGAATGATGGGCTGCCAAACCCTAACTTTCTTTTGTCTTTGAGGAGGAGAGGGTGGGCTACATGTGTTTTGGAAAGGGAAGATGATGTTTTCCACTTGCCTCTCAACTCTATCAATGACGTCTCGCTGACTTTGTTTGTGTTCAGGAAATGGAGAAAACAGTGATGACTGTGTTTTCAGCTTTTTGGGAGTTTTTTCAGATGCCACAATTGGATTGCAAGAGTGTAGGCAAACTGAAATAATAGAGGTGTCAATTTTGAGCTTCTTTTTTCTCTTTGTCATTTTCCATCATCGTCAAAGTGTGGCCATGCAGACAAGAAGAAGAAAAGAAGCAAAGACACTCACAGGTGGGGTTTGGCTCATGGAGAATTCAACACTCCTCCTCCTCATTGATGTTGTCATTTATATGAAGACGGGCAGAGAGTGGAGTTTGTCACTCTTATCTTGATTTGCAAGCTTGAGCTTTCTGTGCAGTCTACAACTTTAGAAGTGCTGTAATTCCAACAAATGGATATGTAGCAGATGCTGAATTTGTTCCTGTCCTCTGTGGGGAATCAGGTTCACAACTTTGTTGGGAGGACTGAAAAACAGCTTTGCAGCATAGTTGCTCAGCTCAAATCCGTCTGTCAGTTTCTCTCTCCCCCATTCCAGCAGGACAGGAATTAGGAATGGAGACATGAGTTTGATGAAAGTTTGAGGCTTCAGCACAGTCCATAATTTGGCAACAACAAAACCAATTGCTAGCATGCTGAAGTGGACTCCTTTGCAACCTTTTTGTTCCTCATAAAGCATTATCAGGAGAGAAGCTCCTCCTTGTCAGTTTGAGATTCCATGTTCTCCATGAAGACTTCATCAATAGGGCCACGCCTGTTGAGGGTTTTTGAGTACCAGGCTGCATAAAAGGGGAGTGGAAACAGATTTCTCCACAATACTTTCCACTGCCACTATTCATCTTCTACCTGCTTCTCAAGGCGGGTTGCCAACTGCTGATTGCTTGCAGGTGGTCATATCGCAGTTTGGCCAGGATATTCATATATGTTGTTTCGAGATTGGGCCAAGCGTTCTATGCTTTTGGAATTTCAGAGAGAGAATTTGTCTCAGCTGCACAGACTAAGCTCTAGACTTTGATCTGAATTATCAAGCCTCAGAATTAGCAACACGGGTATTGACAATTTGCACGTTGACTGGTGCTTTGACATTTAAGAAGTTGGATTGGGAATTCTGACTATGAGGGTGAAGTTACATTATGGCAATTCTCCATTTGCAAGGCTTCTTCAGACGACTGTTGCTCTACTACTTGGTGCACACAGTTTCAGTCATATATTGCAGTGAATTGGAGTTGTCATTGGTTAACTGGACGGATGCAAGTTCAACGACTTACTCTGGAGTTGCTGCTGAAGGTTCAGTGCAGCTGCCAAATAGATTACCAGATTGTGGACCTTCTCTGCCCTCATATGATCCGAGCTGCTGGCCTCAAGTGAAGAATCAGTCCCTTGGTTGTGAAACTGACTTACATGGTGTGGGATCTATTGACACTGTGTGTGTGCTCAGCCAGTCTATCACTCTTTTAAATAATTCAGTAATTGTTGGACATGGAACACTAGAACTATTGTCAAATGTTTCTCTCTCATGTGGAAGTCCAGGGTGCACATTGATAATACTCTTGTCAGGAGATCTGAATTTGGGTCCAAGCTCATCAGTTGTAGGTGGAACTCTAACAATTCAAGCTTCAAATGTGCATTTGGGTGACAACTCCACACTTGATTCCACTGCATTTTCCGGAAGCCCTCCTGCACAAACCAGTGGGACACCAACTGGGTCAGAAGGAGCAGGTGGTGGTCATGGTGGCCGAGGGGCTTCCTGTGAGAGTGATGAGGGAAAAGATCAAAGTGATACTTGGGGAGGTGATACGTATGCATGGACTTCACTTTGTTACCCTTGGAGCTATGGCAGCAAAGGAGGCGAATCAGGTGAAACTACAGAGGATGTAGGTGGTGGATTGGGAGGTGGGCGTGTGGGACTCACGGTTGTTAACAGGTTGGATGTCATGGGGACGATTGAGGCCAATGGGGGCTCTGTGAGTGAGGGTGGTGGCGGGGGTGGTTCAGGTGGCAGCATCATAATCAAAGCTGCACAAATGTGAGAGTGGCCGTACAACTTTGTTGAAGGAGATCCAATCACAATGCATGTTCTTTTTATCATTGAGGATAGCATAGCCCCTTTTTGAATTGTTCTATTTGTTTAGCCAATCTTGAGTGTTATGTAATATGTGATTGCAGCAAGGGAGTTGGTACAATCAGTGCTTCAGGAGGGACAGGGCGAGGTGGTGGTGGTGGGGGTCGTGTATCTATTGAATGTCCAGATTATGGGAATGTAACAGTTCTGGTTCATGGTTCGGATTCTGTCTCTGTCCATCTTCCCTTTGGAGTTGTTTAATTTGGATAATTGCTGTCAGAGAAGTATTGACATTTCCATCTTGTAATGTCATTTCCATCTTATAGTTTGCATGATTCTTACAGGTGGGGACAGCTTGGGTTGCCCTACAAATGCTGGGGGAGCGGGCACTCATTTTGATGTTGTGTTACGGTCTCTGCATGTATCAAACAATAATAAGGCAACTCAAACGGATACTGTATTGTTGGAGTTCCCCATCCAGCGACCACTTTGGGGAAATTTGATTGTTGAGAGCTCTGCAAGAGTGGGGGTTCCTCTTCTTTGGAGCAGAATACAGGTGAGAGTGCAATCACATTCAGTGAATGCCTTTTAATTACAGTTATGTGTTCAGTTTGCTACCCACTGCAATTTTTTCTACAAAGTATCATCTATGCCAATCTTGTTCCAATCGATATCTTGCTCATTATTGCAGGTTTGGTCTTGTTCAGCTTGGTCATCACTAGCATGAGTTGCCTTTTTTTCTGCCATGCACTTCCAAATTACTTCTTTGTTAAGGAATGGAAGCCAAAGAACTGGAACATTGTTCGAGAAAAGCTTGATAAATATGTCAAAGAAGTATATGAAGAGTGCCCACCCATTTGTTTTGCTGCTTGTTGGGGATAGTAGGTAAGGGAGAGGATAAAGTTGTTGAGTGGCAGCACTCTCAGTTTTGGGCTTGCACGCTTCTCTAGTTCAGAGTTTGAACTGGTGGCAGATGAGCTTTCCATGGACGACTCTGCTGTGAAGGTATTCCAATGCTCTGGTTCTGATTTCCTTGCTTCAGTTGGGTTTTGGTTCCCACATGCCGTATCTCTTGTGCTTCCTTTGAATTTATAGTGCATAAGGGTGAAGGCAAGGTACATGATAGTAGCTGCAATAGCCACTGTGAACGGAAATGGTGGTTCAAGAATCTTTAGCTGGCATAGAATGAGAGCTAACTATCTCATCTGGTATCCTGCCTTGTGGAGCTTCATTCTGTGGTCATTTCATGAAACAGTAACATGTGTTGTAACTGCTGCTCTATACTGACAGGTATTTGGAGCTCTGAAGATGACAGTAAGAATTCTGGTGATGACAAGTTCTGCAATTACGGTTGTAGCCAGCAAGGATGATTTGATAGTGGCTACATCAACTGTGGAGGCAAGCAGCATCATGTTGCTCAAGGTGCATAATTTTCCCTGCTTGGGTCTTTTGTAGAAGTCAAGGCCCATCACTTGCTGTGGTATGCAATCTTGCAGAAACACATTACTGCAATATTGAGCCTACCAAAGAACCAACCATCTATGTCAGCCAACAGCTTCTTACAATAGGATAATTGTTGCCCTCTGGAACAGAAAATGCAAGTGGCAAAAAAGCTTTACTTTTTTGGTGTGTTGGTTTTGGCAGGATGGATCATCAATTAAGTCGAATTCAAACTTGGGAATGCATGGGCAGGGCTTATTGAGCCTGGTCGGGCTTGAGGACTGCATCAAAGCTCAACGTCTTTTTCTCTCATTGTTCTATGACATATATGTGAGTGACTTTTTCCATATTTGTTATGCTTCTAACAGCATGCAATGCATTGGAATAGGTCAAAATTTAACAGCCAATGTAGAAGTTTTGTTGCAACATGTACTTGTTTCTTCTGGCTTGGTATGCAGTTTGCTAGCTCAGAAGTAAGTTGAAGGGGGTGGAAAATTGTCCTATGAAAAATGAGGCTTTTCAAAGATAGAACAAAGTTTTGTATGCACACCTCTTTTGGTTGAGTTGAGAGGTTCAGTGGACATTGTGTCTTGAAGTGGGGATCCATGAGGTTCCATGGTTTTAGGTGGAGAGAACAAGTGACAAAAGAGGGGGGGAAGTCTCTCTACAGGTAGGGCGTAATGCAAGCTTACAGGCACCACTTGAGGCTGATTCTCCTATCAAAGAAGAGTATGTGCTACCTTGCAGTTCATGTATTTATCTTAGTTCTCCACAAACTAGTTAGTCCAGTGTTCATCTGTAACTGTGGTTGATGATATTATGTATCAGATTTTTCCAGGATTAGAAACTGGGTCTAATGCTCTTAATACTCTATTATATTGCATTGCATGTCCAGAATCACAAAATTGTACTGTGAAAGCACAGAGTGTCCAGTTGAGGTGACTACCCCATCTGAGGACTGCACTTTGAATATTTCGTCACCATTTTCTCTCCAGGTGCATGCATGACCAGATCCCTTTATGCAGAATGTTTTCCTGATTTTCAGTCTGTCATCTCACCTCATACAAGTGTTTGAAGGTGTTGTGTGCTTTTCCACATCCTTCAGACTTTCCTGTAATGCAGGCTGCCATCTTTTTTTTCTGCCAGACAGATTGCTCAGTTTTCACTTCAAAATAGTTCTAAAGTAGCTGACTAATGGCAATATGCATCTCTGGACCTTGTGAATGATTTTGAAAAGCTCATTGGGTCTGGACAACACAGCCTAATTGTTGAAGGCAAATTGAAAAGATGCTGTGCTTTTTCAGTTGGTAGGTGCATTGGACTGATTGTTTGTTTGTGGCCTGCAACCAGATCTGTCGAGTGGATCATATTGATGTTCTAGGTCTTGTTCTTGGTAGTGTAGTGCACATACAGCGTGCCCGAAATGTAACCATTAGTCCCGGAGGAGTGATTTCCGCCTCTGCCTTGGGTGGGTTTCTGCTTTATCTCAATGTTGTAGCAGATGTCTGCAAGTTATTTGCTTTACAGTGGTAATTCTGCATTGTGCATTTCATTATCGTGAATAAAGTTTGTGAGCCAATTGTAATGTTCACAGGTAAGGAATGAGTTCTGTTGCTGATTCTTTTAACCTGTCTTTTCTTTTTGAAAATAGTAACATGATCAGGGTGGGTTGGTGACAAATACAGGATGCCAAGGGGGGCCAGGGAAAGGCGGCTATAATGTAGGCAGTGCAGGAGGGGGTGGTGGTCATGGGGGTAAAGGGGGACCAGGAATATATGGCAGCAAGAGGTCAGAGGGGGGTGATGTATATGGCAACAAGCAGCTGCCATGTGAGCTTGGGAGTGGAGGTGGCACCTCTACTGGCCTTGGCTATACTGCTGGCGGTGGAGTCATCGGTAAGCCATCAATACTGTGACAGCCATGTTTTTGGTAATATGACCCTCTACTTTGTCAGAACACAAGTATCAGATGTAACTCTGATGCTACCACTGACTTGCTCTGTCCACTTTCAAAAACTAGAGAAAAGGTGGTTAGTTTATTCATTTCTGCTGGGAATAGGCACATAGCTTGACATAGATGGTTGTGGTGGTGGGCTTTGGAATGGGGTTTAGTGCTGGGTTCGTTAGACCATCCAATATCAACTGTAGAAGTGTATGGAGTGTTAGCGGCGGATGGAGAGAATTCAGACGAAGTGGGATCAAAGGTGGCAATCACAGAAGAGGGTGGGCCTGGGGGAGGTTCTGGTGGCAGCCTCCTGTTATTTTTGAAGACCATGACAATGGGAAATATGTCTTTGTTTTCAAGTGTGGGTGGCCATGGGGGTCTGGTTGGAGGTGGTGGTGGGGGGGGTGGCCGGGTTCATTTTCACTGGTCCAACATTGCAACTGGGGAGGACTTTGTGCCCCTGGCAACTGGCAGGGGCATCATTGCGACAAGGTTGCTGCCTTGCCTTGTCTTCACTACTTTGGAATATGTGATTGTGAGTGCTGTTACTATGCTGTCTTTTTACCATTTAGAATGTTCCTTTTGTAAGGTCATCATCTGTTCTTTAGATATCAATTGATGCCAAGTCAAGTTGACCAGCAGAATTATATGCAAATAGGGGTGACAGTAGCATACCCAGGACTCTAAACTCCTTTTCTGTTTAGAATTCAATCTTGTTCCAGTGCTGTTCAATAGATTTTCAACAAGTCTCTGTGGGTAGAGAGTTGCATGTCTGTGTTTTGCAACCTTCCCTGTTTTTGGGCAGCCAATGCGTTCTGATATGCTGAAGATATGACATGGCTACAGGGGGGGAATAGGCAGTAAGAGCGGGCTTGAGGGTGGAAATGGCACTATCACTGGCAAGCCATGTCCTCAAGGCCTTTATGGCCTTTTTTGTGAGGTATGCAAAATTGTAGAGGCTTGGAGTACTGTGCAACAATTGTGATTGTAATCACATAATTGCAAATACACACTGTGCACTTAGTACCCCTGTGTACTTGTTTCTGTGAGAGAGAAACCTCAGAATAATGATGCAAGAATAGTAGTGCTGTAAAAATGGCACCAGTATCATGTCCTTCAGTATCAGTCATTTGATGGTTATTTCACTAATGTCGCACTGCAACAGGAGTGTGAGATTGGAACATATAAAGATGAGATTGGTTCAGCAAGAGAATTGTGCAAGCCTTGCCCTCCTGAGCAACTTCCACATCGGGCTCTGTACACCTATGTTCGAGGTTCCAAATCCCTCTCTTATTCTGTTTTGTATCATTGCGAATGAGGTTTGGAACATTTGCATCCCCATTTCAGCATCTTACATTACAATTATAGAGATTCTGCCAGGAGCAGACTGCTGATAGCTCTAAACTACTGTATAGTTGGTTGTGGTTTAGTTCAGGTTTATATGGATAAACCTCTGAAGTATGATGATGTGGGCCTGCTACACAGGTGGTGTAAGGAAGCCAAAATGTCCATATCAGTGTACTTCAGAGAAGTACCGCATGCCTAATTGCTATACCATGCTAGAGGATTTGATATACACACTTGGAGGTCCTTGGTTGTTCACACTCCTGCTATCCTGCATAATGGTCATTTTGGCTCTTGTTCTGAGTGTGGCCCGTGTCAAGCTCGTTGGTGATGATTTTAATACCCCTCCCCCTGCACCCCATGGAGCTCACATTGACCATTCCTTTCCTTTCCTTGAATCTTTGGAAGAGGTAATAAGGTCAATCGCAATCTTATTGGATTGTCTTGGAAACTGTTATCTTGTAAAAGCTTTATGTAAGAGTGGAATTTTGACACTGGTCTACCTCAGAAGAACATGTGCAGAACAAAAAAAACATGATGGTCTTTTCAAGGAATCCAACTTTTTCCAAGCTTTTTTTGGTGCAGGTGCTTGAAACAACAAGAGTTGAGGAATCACAGACACATATGCATCGCATGTATTTCATGGGGTGCAATTCATTTGGGGAGCCTTGGTACCTTCCTCACTCCCCTCCGGAACAAATCATTGATCATGTGTAAGTCTCCTCACACATGCTTCCTCCAATAACAGCAAAGCTTACTACTTTGAATTGCTTTTGTATAATGCACCCAGATATATGCAGCTCCACAGTAACACGTGGTTCAGAACAATCTCAATCAACTTCAGTTCTTACATCCACTGGATATACAGGTCTCTAACCTTTCTATAGGGTGGTCAATGCTGGTTTAGAGCAGCAGCATATGTGGAATGTGGATCTATGTCACTGTTCCCAAATCTGTGGGCTATGTTTTGAACTGCATATTGTTGTCACTTCAGTGACCTTTTTTTCTTTTCTCATTGGTTCTCTTGCTCCTTGAGATAGGAAGATCATCCTTAGTTTCTTCTTTTGTTCATCTTCCTCTCCATGTCTAAGAGTGCCCACTTTAGACTCCTGTGGAGAAGCTGGGTAACATGGTTTTGCTTTCTTGTTCTCTTTCAAACCAGTGCTGAGGTGTGTTTGCTATTAAAAATGCAGGTATGAGGATGCATTCAATCGATTTGTGGAGGAGCTAAACACATTAGCAGCTTATCAGTGGTGGGAAGGTTCAGTGCATAGCATATTGACAGTGCTGGCATACCCGTTGGCATGGTCATGGCAGGATTGGCGTCGACAAATTAAAATCCAACGGTTGCGTGAGTATGTATGCTCTGAGTATGATCATGCTTGTCTTCGTTCATGCCGCTCTCGGGCTCTCTATGAGGGCCTTAAGTTGGCAGCTACCCCAGATCTCATGCTGGCATACATTGATGTGTTTCTGGGAGGGGACGAAAAACAACCAGATCTACCGCCCAAGTTGATGGACAGGCTACCCATGTCCATTCTTTTTGGTGGCAATGGCAGCTACATGGCTCCTTACTGTCTCCATAGTGATAACCTTCTTACGACCCTTCTAAGCCAGGTTGGTTTGTGATCCATCTTACATTCCCCTTCAATGATGACAGAATAGAAGTACCCGGATGCAGATTTGTGACTCCTTCTGAGTCTGCCAATCTTCATTGGGACTGCAGGTTCAGTGTGAAAGCAAACCAACTACATATTCTGCCCAATTTTTTCATGTTTTGATCATTGCCTTGACTTTCTGGTTTCTGCCTGCCTGTAGAAAAATAAACATTTCCTGAAGTGATGACTATTGCCGATGTTGATGTGGTGTGCAGGCAATGCCAGCAACAATGTGGTATAGAATGGTGGCAGGATTGAATGCACAGTTGCGGACAGTGAGGCGGGGTTGGTTGAGATGCAGCTTGTTACCTGTCATTAACTGGCTAAATACGCATGCAAATCCTTGGCTTGCTGCTCAAGGTTTGCATGTGGATTTAGCCTGGTTTCAAGCCACCGCTTCTGGCTATTACCAACTGGGCTTAGTTCTAAATGCCAGGGATGAGGCGCCTCACTCTTTGTACCATTCTGATTTGATGAGCCTTGCCCGGTCTTCTGGAAGGTGAGTTTTCTGTAGCTATTGAAGTTTGTGTTGCTATGATGCTATTATGAGTTCTCTATGTTTGGATTTTGGCAAGAAAATGATTTCCTGTGTTGATGGAACCACCACAGTGCTCGCTATGGACTGATAGACCCAGATGGTGTTTTTCCTCGACCTGAGCAACCGTGGCACCTTAGCCCAAGCTACTCAATGCTAGGAACTTCTAGGCGGTCAATTGGAGGAGCTATTATTGACACTGTAACCTTGAAATCCTTGGAGGATCACCATCGTTACACCTTCTTGCCACTGACCTTTCTCTTGAGAAATACACGGCCAGTTGGTCATCAAGTGAGTAATTTCCTGCACAGAAACAATTTTGATTGCAGTGAGAGGATATATGAGAATGTTCACCAGATTCTTGTGATCGGGATTCTATGAGAACAATGACCAACTGCTCTACATAGTAGACTTGTTCCATGCGCAAGCAAAAGATTCTCAGTTTAACTGTACCAGTTAGAATGAACTGAGAGAACCAATGAACTCAGAACCACTTTTTTCTTTTTTCTGTTGATGTCAATCAGTGTACAATATTCTTCCTATCTAAAACAAGTGGGTTTTTGTTCATGTGCTGTTATGGCGTTTTTGCAGGCGTCAGTAGGACTAGTGATTTCATTATTGCTGTTGGTGGATTTGAGTTTAACTCTATTGACGCTGCTACAATATTACTCCATATCGACGGGCGCCATTCTCATAGTGGTTCTAGTGCTGCCATTGATATCCCTATTACCAAGTGCAGCAGGCCTCAACGCTCTCTTCAGCCATGGTCCCCGCCGCTCTGCCAGCCTTGCTCGTGTTTATGCCCTCTGGAACACCACTGCAATTGTGAATATGGTATGCACTCAAAAAGACTCTAAAAAGAAGACGCTTTGTTCCTTGCATGCGGTTTTTGCTGTGCAGGAAAGTTGATATTAGGGTCTTCTGAGGTTCTTTCTAAAAGTTTCTCCGATTGTCTCATTGATCACAAGTGAAATGCTTTGAGTCAGTGGTGGTGGTTTGGATTGCTGCAGTTGGTGGCAGTGGTGTTAGGATTCTTCTATTATGAACTGGTGCTTGGACCTGCAAACGATCCTCTCCATCACTACGGCATTAGTTCATACAAGTATTTTCTGCCCACCTTTTTTTATCTCATGCTTTGGTTATGGAACTGCAACTTTGTGTAGAACAACATGACAGTGCAGAAGTAACTTGTATCACTAGTAGTGTACAGCAGCAAGAGAGAAGAATTGAGATTGGTCCAGTCCCATGAAAGTCATGGAAAAGGAAATAGCTCACTACAGATTACACAATCCTCAATCAGAAACTTTGATGAAGTTGCAGAGAAGTCTCCATAACAACAATTATAGGTAACACAACAATGAGTGCAGTCATAACCTCATGAGAGTTGCTCAGAAAGTGACAGACCATCACCTTCATCACGAATGGCAGTGACAAGCTGCCATGACTACCCACTGAGTTCATCAGCTCCCAACAGTGGGTGTAGATAAGCATATAATAATCTTCCCAAAAACTCGGGCAAACCATTATACACAATCTGCGTCCTGAGTTTCTGTTGCCTTTCCGGAAGCAATGGGAAGACTCAGACATGATATTGGCTAGCACTCAAATCAGAAACTGCATATAACCAGATTACAATGTGCATTTGCTTTATATATAGCACAAAACTGCCACTGTATACTAGCTCTTTTCAAGCAGGAAAGAGATTCATTCAGTCACCATTCACATGAATGTAGAGTTTGTGTAGTCTAAGAAATTTTGACCATATTTAGATAATCAGGAGTTTTTTAGAGCGATGAAGCAAGAAGTGATGAAGCATGAGTGAGATGTAATTTACATGTTTAATAGATGTGTGTCCCTCTCTCTGAACTCAAGAAAAACATGTTCATGTCTTTGGCAGGGAGGATGATAGCTGGTGGCTCTTCCCAGGACTACTGTTGCTGGTCAAGTGTGTGCAAGCAAGGATGATTGATAATCATATTGCCAATCTTGAAATTCAAGACACCACTCTTTACTCAACAGACCCCACTATCTTCTGGGAGTCATAAAAAGAAACCCGCAGGAAACAGAAAACCCTTATGCCGAGCAATTAGTTTTTCAGCTTTCAAAATCTAGTTGCAGGTCTGGTAGAGAGGAGGGGTGGGGGGGTTTGTTAGAAGAGGATGAAATGGTTTGATTTTTACTTACACAGGAGATTTCAAGTGCGACTAGAAATCTTTGAGAGTAGGCTCCAGGTTGATTAGAAAAGGACATTCTCTTTGGTTCTCAAAAGGCTCCTCATTTGGAAGAGTACCTAAAAACACAAGCCAGGGGGCAAAGAAAAGATGCCACACCTCTTTGGTTTATGGTGTCATTGGATTGCGGGAAGATGTTGTAACAGTGTATGGCAAAGAGTACATAATGTCCACAGAGAGCTTGTCATCTATCACTGACAACCAGAGTGCAGTTATCTGCAGCTATCTGTTGCAAATCAAGCATTGATTGGCAATGAATGTGTTGCTGAACATCTCAGCTATAACTATGCACTCATCTAAAATGGACTTCTCTTGCAGAGAGAACCGTGGGAAAGTAATGGATTTCCACACAACAGGGAGAAAGATGAAGTGACTAGTATTTGCCATTCTGAGGCTTGGGCTAAGAACCATCCTTAACTTTTCCAAAGTTAGCAATTGAATGCATGATTATCAATTGATACAAGCTCATTCACATGCTGCACTCAGATCATTTCACATCCCTTGGAAATCTTGCTTGGGGATTCTAGTGATGATGATCCAGTAACCTAAAAGAGTTTCATGTGCTGATGATGATGATATTAATTCCAACATCATATCAAAATTTAGAACTCTTAAAACCACTTCCAGAAAAAAAAGAAGCCCACCTTGTCTTGTCCTTCTGCAATTGGATCTACTGCTTCTATTGAATACAACCCATAACCAAATATGTAGTTTCTTTGTCATGTCTTCATGGACTGCTTTCACAGCCCTGCTTCCAAAGATGTAGAACCTTATTCAGATTGCAATGTTTGAGTGATACAAAAATTGTCCAACATATGAATCATTAATCAACCAATTCTATTCTCCTTGTTGCATGTGAAGAAAGAAAGAAAGAAGAAGATATGACATGAATCAACAAGCCTCACAAAACAAATATGCATCATCATCCACATCTTTTACAATGAAGTATATCCTTATGAAAAATTGTTAAGAGTTGAAAGAGCAGACCTCCATGTGTGAACAGCTCTGAATCCTCCTCATCATTGACATATTGTAGAGCAATTATCCATGACTCCTGCTCCCTGCTTACCCTTTAGATCCCTCCACACCGGTATCATGCAGTAGCTGACCCACATACATCCTAAACCCTAAACCCTAAACCCTGAGTAACCGCAATTGTCACACATCTCCTTAGGACATTCAAGTTGAGTTCATACAATTCATAGGTTTCCTGATAAAAATCACCCTTCTATCTATTCTGTACGCATGGCAAGTACACCACTAATTTTAAACAAGGAGCAATTGCACTCTGTCATCCAGGGAAAAGTTTTAAATCCTATCAGATTCCAGAGCCCTGTTCAGATCTACATCTTGCCTTTAAATATTGCTCCACTGTAACCAATTGGTAGCTGCTGTTTAGCTCCAGAGTCATTCAGGCATTTGACAATTTCATCTGGTTTGGATATATGTGTCTTCTCAATGTCAACACTACACAGCTAGAACTGGTCCTCAGATCACCATGCAATACTTCCTGCATGTGATGAGATTCCCAGTTGTTTTGTCACTGTTTTTTAGAAGGTTATGTGTGAGAGTTATAAATCACCTTGTTTGGTTTATGCGTAAATCTTAAATCAATATGCATGCATTATACTCTATTCTAGGACATGGTTCCAACCCAAATCTTTAGAGAGCACAGAGTGACATGAGGAACCAACAAAGCATGTGTCAACTGACACAGATTAAACTGTACAGGAAAACTCACAGGTATGTTCAAAACCCTATAGCATAGTATACCTCTCCCAGAGAAGCACTCCTTGCAGATAAATTAGAGTCTACATACAAATACTCTCCATTGAGCAAAATATCAGCAACCACTGATCCACATTATCTCACCAAAAAAATCTATGATACTGTGCAGAAAAGATATATTTTGGTGTATATGAACATATCTGAATTCAGGATAGGGTTCATGTGTATCACTCACCTCCTCTCTTTTAAGCTTTGCCTTTGAAAAGGATTTTCAAGACACAATCTTTACATGAACCTCTTGCTTTCTGTTCCTGATTTCAAATGGACTGCTGTACCCAGCAAATACTGCAGATGACTCGTCATATTTTAGACCATCCTTGTCCAAATACTTCTTCAACTGTGAAAATTTAGCCTCATAGTCAAAGTCACCAGGGAATCCACCAAAAGGACCAATAACAGCCATGACAGCTTCTTTGTGCACATTGAACTTGATCTTAGGATCTCTAGGTGTGGGCAGATCATTTACGGACTTGAACCTGCATGAACCCAAAGTGGATGGAGAAACATTTTTATAAGAGTGTACCATAAAAATGGCCTCCCACAAATGGCAGATTTCAAATGAAACAATCATCTAGGGTTTAGGGTTTAAAGGACTGTACAAACTTAGTCCTTAGTCTTTAAGGGTGAAGGACTTATACAGTCCAACCTGTACATCCACTCTGGCAACTTATACAGGTTGGACTGTACAACCTTAAGGACTATACAAGTTTTCAGGACTGTATAAGTTGCCAGAGTGGATGAAGGAGAGAGTATATGCACGACATGGCTGGAGGAGTATACCTGCTGGGCACAAAAAAACCAGTTTTATAACCAGCCTCACTCAGGACTGGTGTGATGTGGACTGGGCCAGTCATCTCAATCTCCATGTTCTTTGAGTTTCCACCCGAAATGAAGAGGAAACAGCGGACGAACCCAATAGAAGTTGCTAAGTTGTAAGTTGAATTCTCCACGAGTGTCTCCACCCATATCTGCAAACCCCAAAGAAGAGAAACACTTTCCTCAGTCAATCGAGTGCCATGAAATTGAAACATATGCATCCAGGAGAAAACGCATGCCCTTTGAAGTTGAAGCAAAGCTTGAAGCCAAAGTCCTGAACAGTCCTGGATCCCTCTTGTTTCCTTCATGTTTGAAACTAATCTTGATCAGTGGAGTAAATGTTTTCTCTTTCAGAAAGCAAAGAGAAGTGTGACAAGCCATGGGAATTCCCCTGAGTTTTACTTATCTATTTGATTGCACAAAATCTCCCACAACAACACTTTGAAGGTAACCATTGTGTCAGATCCAGCAAAAGTGAAACCAACACGTCATAATGAATAGCCACAACTAGCTGCCAGACTCTCACTCTCAATTCCCAATGGTGGTTATAGATAAAGTCATAATAGTCTAGCCATCAGGCAACAGTATTGTACGAAAATCTGCATCATGAGTTTTTGTCTCATTTATGGAAGTGCCAGAAGGATTCAGTCATGATGCTGGCAAGCACTCATGAGACGTAGCTAACCAAAAAAGTGAACAATATCCTCATTCAAGCTGCAACAAGCTTGTGAGGGTAAGCTTCACATCATTTTAGATTGCCCCCTGTACAAGCAAGTATGTCATCTAAGCCAACAGCATCCAGAGGCCTTTACCCTGAGTATTACTGTAGACAAAAATTACATAGTTGCATTGCCTTTCATACTGACATTTTGCATGGATCGCATTAGGGCAGCTTCACTTCATTTTAGATTGCGCCTGTGACAAGCAAGCATGTCATCTAAGCTGAAGGCATCCAGAGGCCCTTCCCCTGAGTATGACTGTAGACACAACATACATAGTTGCATTGCCTTTGATGCTTTCATACTGACATTTTCCATGGATCACATTAGGGCAGCTTCCTGTCATTTTAGATTGCCTCTATGACAAGCAATCTTGTCATCTAAACCAAGGGCATCAACAGGCTTCCCCAAGTAGTACCCTACAGAAGTCGTATAGCTGCATAGTCTTTGATACCTTTCATACTGACGTTTTCCATGGATTGCATTAGGGCAGCTTCACTTCATTTTAGATTGCCCTTGTGACAAGCAAGCATGTCATCTCAGCCAAAGGCATCCAGAGGCCTTTCACTTCAGTATTACCGTAGACACAACTTACATAGTTCAGCACCTTTGATGCTTCCATACTGACATTTTTCATGGATCGCATTAGAGCTACTGCAAGTGCTACAAAGAGTGTTAACTAACGGACATGAACATAATTTCACGAACTTCGCAATGACAAAACGATCTAGGTTCCCAAGAAATTTTTGTTAAACTACTCTAGATAGATCACTGTAACAACAGGCTTTTCTTGATCAACTGAACATCTCAATTTCACTGCAGCTCCAGATTTCAGCTTTCTTAACACCAGATGGCAAACAAACGCCTTGAAACAAGAACCGCAAACAGTTTTGAAACAAATCACTAACCACAAGAAGAAGCAACATACAAAGCACCTACAGAAAGTACACAGACAAAAAAACGGTGTCGCGGAAAAAGAAAAAGAAAAAGCACGTCTACGAAGATACATCAAGCTCACCTGTGCATCAGGGTACTTCCGAAGCTCGTACCCGTTCCCCTTCCCGACGACATCACAAGCAGGCGTTTCGATAGAGATTTGCGGTCCACAGGAATCGTCACTGTTCTTTCTCGATTCGAAAGCCCGATCAAGAATTCTAGTCTCTTCTCCTCCTACTGTTACTGCTGATGATGAAGCAGAGGCGACCAAGCGCAGCAGCAACGATTCATCATCTCTTCCCTGCACTTCCAGCGAAATTGCTGCTACGAACAGCAGCACAAACACAAACGCCGATGCTCTAAACATATCGAAGATCATCGCCATTTGTTTTTGTTCCCCGCGACAAACAAGAACTGCAGCAATGGTAACCGAAAGCCCTGCAATGTGCACGCGAGAGAACTGCGCCATCGCGCGCTCTCGCACAGACGCAGTGAAGCTCTTGACGACCGGTGGTAGCCGGTTTCGGGACCGGGCATGAGCGGTAGTGGATAGTAGGAATCATGTGAAAATTCGCCCCCAACTGCCCTGACTACCGACACGTACCAGTCGGAAGTTTGCTTAGTGTGAGAACAATCGATTATCCTCACAAACCGATTATCAAATTTTATTTTATTTTTCCAAAAATCACCCAAAGGTTTGGACTCTCAAAATCATTTATTTATAATTTAACAACTTAAAAAAATGGTTATTATATTTTATTATATATTTCAAAAATCACCCAAAGGTTTGGACTCTCAAAATCATTTATTTATATTGTAATAACTTCAAAAATCAGTTTTTAAAATTTATTTTATTTTTCAAAAATCACCCAAAGGTTTAGACTCAAAATCATTTATTTGTATTGTAAGAACTTAACACTTAAATCATTGAATCACGTGTTTTACATGTAACAAAATAGATTGTGACTTTTTAATTTGAAGGTTGCACATATCAAAACAAGAGATGGGTAACAAATCCTTGCATAGGTATATGCCCAAATGGTTTGTAGGTTTAGGGTGTTTAAATTTTGTG
>Ga0209208_10005308_pt1 | contig 17985 bp, 15 predicted proteins | sample S1TSphfallax_3_FD_187694 | JGI IMG/M metagenome (GOLD analysis project Ga0209208, IMG submission 187694) | Host-associated microbial communities from peat moss isolated from Minnesota, USA - S1T2_Fd - Sphagnum fallax MG (SPAdes) (version 2) | ecosystem: Host-associated > Plants > Peat moss >... | reverse complement strand
ATTAATGGCTATTGGTGGCTATTATATTAATGGATATCGGTGATTGTGAATTGGTATTATATTAGTGGTTATTATATTAATGGTTATTGGTGATTATTCCATTATAAGCCATTGGTGGTTATTGATAGCTATTTTAGTAATGGTTATTGTATTATAAGTTATAGTTGGTTATTATATGTTATATTACAACTATTGGTGATTATTGTATTATAAATTATTGTTTGTTATTATATGTTATAATATCATAAATTATTGGTAGTTATTATATTTAGGATAAAATAATTTATAAGAACATAAAGTATAATGACCTTGAATAACTTGAAATGACATATATTAATTTAAAATAAAATAACCTAAGGTATAGCTTAAAGTTAGTTGAACAATTTAATTTAGAATAACTTAAAAGCTTATAATAAACTAGTTAAGATACCTCAAAATAAAATACATATAATAATTTAGGGTATAATAATTTATAATAGCCTATAATAACATAAAATATATAAGTTAGAATAACTAAAGTAACTTAAAATAATATAGGGTGTATCATAAAGTAACATAGATAAAATATTTTAAAAACCATAGAAATAAACATGTTTGTTATAAATTGTAATAGTGAATTATGTTAACTAGTAATGAAACATGATGTCTACATAGTGATATTATAATGAAATTAGTAAAATGCAATGAAGTTATTTCACTTTTAAAATCGCATATTGATTTAAGTTAATAAATTGCACCCCACTTTGGTAGTAATGAGAATGTGATGCACCCCCAAATTCGTCAAAAGATATTTGAGAGTAAAACAAAAAAAAGAGAAAAAAGTTAAGGCACATTCCCTAATCCACAACACTTTGAGGGTAAGAGGGCGTGTTGGAGTTTCGAGATGGGACTAGGAAGAACTTATAAGCAAAAGTTCAAGATGATATCAACCTACACAAAAAAGAAGGTGGTTAATGCAAGTTGAATGGAAATGGTGCAACATATTTAATAAGGACATCTTCAAGCATAAGTTTTACATAGCTTACAACCTTTGGGAAGAGTCACCACTCCCCTCCCTATAGAATATTTTGTGCCTTTCCGCAAGGATTATAGTCCCAAGAATTTGAACATTCATATCTTTTTCAAATCAAGACTTTTTGAAAATGTGAAGGCAATATCTTATAGCTTTAAAAAAGATCTTTCCAATGGGTTATAACATTCTTCAATTGGAGCTCATTTGACCCCTACTTTCAAAGGATTTTGTTGCAGATGGCAACTCACACAAGACTTGGAATAGCACTCAAAGCTCCAAAACTAGAAGTAGTAACACTTGAAGCGAAAAAGCTGGAAATAGTAACATTGGAAGTAGTATTGATACTGGAAGAGCAAGTACAACTAGTGTTGACGAGAGTGAGGGACAATGTCCCGAAGCTCTCTATTTATACTGCTAGGACGCTACTGGGAAACTTTAAAGTTGGAAAGTCGGCATCGCCTCCAAGTCGAGAAAAGTTCGCACCGTCATTGTTATTGTCACGTCCGTGACATTTAGGGAAAAGTTCGCACCGCCTCCCAGTTGGGAAAAGTCCACATCGTCACTGTTATTGTCACGTCCGTGACATCACCCCCCCTTCAAGCAATGAGTTCCCACAAGTTGTTCTATTTATCTTATAAAAAACAGAAACTAAAAATCTATTACAAGAAGTCCATGTGATATTTACATGGTTACAGCTTGATTTGGTGTTGGTGTTGATCTAGACGCGTTGGATTCAAATATCTTTGGCACTCGTTTTGTCGGGTATTGACGATGAAATTTTTTGGTCATTTTGGGAGCGTTAGCAAGATTAGCAGCAGGTTCCCAAGTTCGCTCGCTTACTTCATAGCCCTGCCAATGTACAAGATATTCTAATCTCCTTCGATTGATGCGAGAGTCGATGATCTTGGAAAATTCAAATTCTTCTTCTCCGTTAATCTTGATTGGTGGCGGAGGTGCTCATAACCGTCTTGGAATAGTCAATTCTCTATACGGTTCAAGCAAGGAAACATGAAACACTGGATGAATTTTCTTAGATGATGGCAGGTCCAACTTGTATGCTACCTCGTTGACTTGCTTATTCATGCGAAAAGGTCCAAGACGATGATAGTCAAATTTGTCGCTCGGTCGGCGAATCTTCAAATTGCGACGCAAAAGCCAAACTTTATCTCCAACTGAGATGTTCGGATTTTGCTTTCAAGATTTGTCTACATTTCTCTTTTGCCGCTCTTGAGCTTCTACAAGCCTTGCCTTCATGTCTTTGTGGATTTCCAAAAGTCTGGTGACCAAATCTTGCGCAGCTAGATTCTTTGCCAAACTTAAGTTTAAAGAGTCAAATCGTGGATGATATCCATAGTTTGTGAAGAACGGAATTGGTGGATGGACTCTTGAAATGTATTGTTGTAGGTAAAATCTGCGACTAGAAGTAGATCCACCCAATTGTCTTGATGGTAGTTGATGAAGCACCTTAAATACTGCTCCAATACTTGATTCATTCGTTCGGTTTGTCCATCCGTCTGAGGATGATACGCCGATGATAGATTGATCTTCACTTGTAAGATCTTGAACAGGGATTGCTAGAACTTGGACGTGAACTGCATACCACGATCAGAGATGATGTCATCGGGAAGTCCATGATATTTGTACACATTCTCCAAGAAAAGTTGTGCCGTTTCTTTACCTATGATAGTTTTGTTGCAAGGCACGAAGTGTGCCATCTTTGTAAAGTAGTCCACCACAACAAAAACTGAATCAAAAGATTTGGACTTTGGAAGGTCCACAATGAAGTCCATGGATATGGATGTCCATGGGGTTTCTGGAATCGACAGCAGTTGAAGTAACCCGTATGGCCGATGACGAGGGATCTTGGATCTAGAGTAGGTGTCACATGTCGTGACATAGTCCTTCACGGTTTTCCACATTTGGGGCCACCAAAAGTCTTTGGATATCAGCTCCATAGTCTTGTTGTAACCAAAGTGTCCCGCTGATGGAGAGTCATGTCGAGACTGGAGCACTCGGAGTCGGCATGGACCTTTAGGGACATAAAATAGTCCCTGGTAGTATAACAACTCGTCTTGGAACTGGAATCTTGGATCAACATCATGCGATCTGGAAACCTGTGAACTGGAAGTAGGTTGATTCGGGGATTCCGAATCTATAACCTCTGAGCCTGGACTTGGAAATCCTCTAGGATTGAAGATGCCAGCATTATTCTTCAATTTCAAGGCCAAAGGATCGACTTTTAAACTTACTCGGATATCTTGGAGAAAAGATGCATCCACCAAAGTTGTGGTGCGCACGGTCTTCAGCTGAAGTTGCTCAGGCTTGATAAGGGTAGTTTTTTGTTGGTCGTAAGCTGCATCTCCTTCCCTGGGTGCAAGATACGCTCGTCGGGAAAGAACGTCGGACCGAATTTGCTTGGAACCGAGGTAGTACGTGATGACAAAGTTGAAGCGCAAAAACGATATACTCCAACGAACTTGTCGTCGATTCAGTACCTTGGTAGACATGAAGTACTCAAGGTTCTTGTGATCGGTGTAGACCGTGACCGGATGTTGAACTCCTTCGAGAAAATGACGCCACTCTTGGAACGAGTCGACAATGGCTAAGAGCTCCTTGTCGTGGATCTCATAATTGATCTCAGCAGCAATAAATTTTCGTGAGTGAAACGTGACAGGATGGAGGCGTCCGTCTTTGTTGGGTTGTGAAAGGATTGCTCCAAGGGCAAAGTCAGAAGCATCTGTTTCTAGAAAGAACGGCTTTTGGAAGTCAGGATGCGTCAGAATAAGCGCCGTTGCAAACGCTTTCTTTAGAGTTTCAAATGTTTGGTTTGTTTCTGCATTCCACTCGAGCTTATCTTTGCGAGTCAATCGGGTCAACGGAGCAGCAATCTTGGAATAGTTTCGGATGAAGATTCGATAGAAGTTTGCAAAACCGAGGAAGCATTGTACGTCTCGAACGGTAGCCGGTTTCTTCCACTCGGTGACTGTCCGAATCTTCTTTGGGTCCATGGATAAACCCTCTCCAGAAATGATGTAGCCCAAGAATTCGACTTGGGGTTGGTGGAAAACGCATTTCTCCAGCTTGGAGTATAGTCCAGCAGTGCGCAGTTTTTCCAATACTAGCCGGACATGGTTGATGTGCTCTTCTTCATTCTTGGAGAAAACCAATATGTCGTCGAGATAACAAACAACAAAATTGTCTAGAAATTCTCGGAATATGTCGTTCATCAAGTGTTGAAAGATGGCAGGTGCGTTGGTAAGACCAAAAGGCATGACATTGTATTCAAAGTGTCCATACCTAGTTTGGAACACCATCTTCCATTCGTCACCTTCCTTGATACGTACTAGGTTGTACGCTCCACGAAGATCAATCTTGGTGTGGATCTTTGCTTGACCGAGTTGGTCAAGAAGTCCTGAAATAAGCGGCAATGGATATTGGTTTTTGATTATGACCTTGTTTAGTCCACGATAGTCCACGCACATTCGAAGGGAGCCGTCTTTTTTCTTGACAAATAGGATAGGGGCTCCATGAGGTGACTTGGAATGTCGAATGAAGTTCTTTGCAATATTTTCATCAAGGTAATCTCACAATGTGGCAAGCTCGTTTTGGGAGAGGCTGTAGATTGGACCAAAGGGAGGTTGCACACCTTCTTGGAGTTCGATGCCACAATCATAAGGTCGATGCTGAGGAAGTGTATCAGCGTTCTTCTTCTCAAACACGTCTCGATACTCCTCATATTCTGCTGGTAACTTGGTTGGTTCTTGAACAGGTTGAGATGTCGAAATTGCATAAATTGCAAACATATTTCCATTCTTGGCAACCCTCATAAAGGCTCAGGCACCGACCATCAAGGGAACTTTGACCGCGGACCCTTGGACTTGGTAAGGACATGGGTTTGGAACATTTCTAGGGTGTCTAGATGAAATATGAGAAACTATGGTTCGATATGTTAGTTTTCGTTTTTTCCAATCTATATCCAGGTTAATCATCTCTAACCAAGAGAAACCTGAGATGAGAGGATTAGAGGGAGAACTAATGATATTGAATACAATAGTACTTCGGTGCCCTTCTAGGATAATGTCTAAGGGTTTAGTTACGTGAGTGACATGTCCTAAAATCAATAACCATCAATAACCTCTATTGTCACAGGGTATTTCTTAGGGACTATAGGAAGATTATGACGTTTTATAAGATTTTTATCAATAAAACAAGCAGAGGCTTCAGAATCTAACAAGGCTTTAACTTTTATGCTATGTGGATGAAAATCTATTTCAAGCGGGATATTACAACGAGAAGGTTCAGAGGATAAGATAGGACATGATGACGTGGCAACACTTGTCAGCCGCACAATCCCTAATGTGGCTGGCTGTTGTCGTTTTCCAACTCGATTTCCTTGTGTCTTGGCTCAGAAGTGTTTGAGGTGTATTGAAGTTTGTGCGCCTTTGGCTCCTGAAGTTTCAAAGGGCAGTTGTTTAAGTTGTGGTCCTTGCCTCCACAATAAAAACACAAGTGCTCCCTATGACGTCGTTCTTTCTCTTCTTCGGTTAGCTTCCTAACTCTCGAAGTGTTGATTTGCATGGGCTCTGGGGTCGAAGCGCTTGAAGATGTTTGGCGGGTTGGAGCTGTGTAATCCACTCGATGTGATCCAAAGAGCAATCGTCGCTCTTGTCGCTGCTCGAATAGTCGATTATCGCAGTCGATTGCTTGAGTAATGGCTTCCGATAGAGTAGTTGGTTTGGGCAAGTTCAGCAACAAGGTTTTGATATCGTTGTGGAGTCCCCATCGAAACATGGTGATGAAAGCTATGTCGTTTCAATCGAGGTCACATGCAAGTTGTTGAAATTCTGCAACGTATGCTGAAGTTGGGCGTGATCGTTGTTGCAATGTTCGAAGTTTTGTTGTTGCTATAAGGGTTCGATCTCTCTCTCCAAACGTTCTGCTGAATTCTTCCAAGAATTGATCAAGGTCTGCCAGAAGTGGAGAATCCTTCTCCAATAGTGACAAAAACCAAGATAACGTAGTTCCGGTGAGCAGTGATCCAATGAGTCCAACTTGTGTTTCTTCTGTTGCGTATTTGTGTGGTTGGAGATGGAAGACAAGTTGAACTTGATTAACAAAATCTCAAAGTTTTGTATGATCTCCATCAAACTTCTCTGTCAAGCTTACTCGAGGTTCTTTTGGCGCTTGTGGAACTGGATTTGCTGTGGGAGCTGGAACATGGACTAGAACGTGAGCAACTTGGAGCTGTTCCATGGCGGTTCGTAGGTTGGCATTCTCTTATTGTAGCTGTTGCAGCATGGCAACCATGTCGTGCATCTGGATGTTGGAAGCGTCACCCATCTTGGTAGTGGACTCTCGTTAAACTGTTGTGGACGGCAACTCACACAAGACTCGAAATAGCACTCGAAGCTCCAAAACTAGAAGTAATAACACTCGAAGCTCCAAAACTAGAAGTAATAACACTCAAAGCGAGAAAGTTGGAAGTAGTAACACTGGAAGTAGTATTGATACTGGAAGAGTAAGTACAACTGGTGTTGACAAGAATGAGGGACAATGTCCCGAGGCTCTCTATTTATACTGCTAGGACGCTACTAGGAAACTTTAAAGTTGGAAAGTCAGCACCGCCTCCAAGTCGGGAAAAGTTCGCACCGTCACTGTTATTGTCACATCCGTGACATTTAGGGAAAAGTTTGCACCGCCTCCCAGTTGGGAAAAGTCCGCACCGTCACTGTTACTGTCACATCCGTGACAAATTTGTGGTTGAAAGTCAAATTGAAATTTTGATTCTCGCTCTTTTTTTAATCATAACTCATGCAAATCAGGTCTAAATGAACAATGCTAGGGCATTTTTAACATCTACACTTCAAAAACTTTGTAATTGTGTCATGGGGGCCCCAATTTGGTGTTTATTTACCTTTTCAACCAAGGCTTTGAACATTTGCAACTCCTACACAAATGTAATTCTTGAAGTGGGAGTGCATTTGGGAGTCATTGGGCTCCATCCTTTGCACTCTCCCCCATTTGTGAGAGTGTTTTTAACACCTAAACACATTGTCTTAGCCTCATGGGCCCTTACACTTCACACTTAGTCATAAATCTAATGTTAGGGTTGTGATAGAATGGGTCAGGAATGATTTAGGAATCAAAATGTTAATGCATATTATAAGTTTTGGGTGTTCATTATTTATAATGAATGTGTGCATAGGTGGGGAAAACATAGCCCACATAGTCTAATCAAACAAACTAGTGTACAAGTATATGGAATTTTATTTCTTAAGTTAGGTCCAACTTTTTTGTGATTTTGGCAAGATGGTTTTTAATGGTACCATGCAAAGATATTTTCAACCTCCTAGTCCATCATTTATTACCTATAACTTGCTTGCAACATGATTGTTGATCATGCATTCCTTTTTGTTATTCTTGAATTTAAAAAAAATAAAATTAGCAAGATTCTAAAAGTGTTTTAAACAATAATGTTGTTTATTGTTGTGCAAAAGCTGCTTTTGGCACATTGTTCCATAAATTTGGAAGTTGTTATTGACAATGTGGGTAGTTGTTTATGGCAAGTTGTGGGCCACATAATGGTTGCATCATGGAACGAAAAGCGTGAAACCTATGCTAGTTTAATTTGACAATGTTACATCGTGTTCACTTGTAATGCACAACACCTTCAAAAACACTAAGCTTCGCCCTTTCAAGGTTGAGGGCAATGGCACTATGGTGTGTTTGTATGCAATTCACTATGACTTCAAAAAAAAATTCATCAAATATTTATGCCATTTATTTCTATTTTATTGTCATTTTTTGTTTTGCACAAGCTTGGGTGACAAGGCTAATGCACAATGTTGATTTTGATGTTTTTATTTTCAAATCTTTGAGGTCAAAATAGTGATGGTCCATGCCAAAAAATGAAGTTAAGAGTGTTGAGATTGCTTTAGAAACTAGAAAATTGGTAATCTACAACTTTGTCCCTTCTATGCCATTTTTATGTTTGTTTCTTTACTTTGGAGGAACTTTTGGTAGAGTCACTAAGCACACCCACGACAATGGGTTTTTTTCTTTTAGTTTCATAGGTCGAAATAATTTTCAAAATTTTGTTAAATGTCAATGGGAATTTGCTTAAAAATTTAAAAGAACCTTGAGATTGGATACAAAACCCAACAATCTTTAGGATTTTTTTTAGGGGTGAAAAGGGACGATCATCCATGGGAAGATGCAAAAATTAAATGGTAATGTTCCTTGGGAAATATGTGTTATAGTATGAATAATTTATCATCCTTCTATAGATGATATTTGACTACATTATGAATGTTTTTGTTAGTTTGTCAAATGTGGCAATTGAAAACTTGTAAACACTTGATTTTTTCAATTTATTAAAAAAAATCCTTATATGACAAAACTTTACCATCAGAATAAATTTGTAAGCACCCAGGCAACCTCCGTAGTAACACTTGCATTTAAAGCAAATACCAAAACAAAATAAAAACAATTTTTTGGTGTTGTGTTGATACCTTACGTTCTTTAATTAGTTTGGAGTAGATCTATGATGTTACTTTCATGGTGAGTGTGTAAAACAATTGTGGATGTGGTGGTAGACATGAAAGTTTTTCAATTTCATCATATAATGTGTACATATCAAGCCTATAAAAAATAATTGTATTATTGTGAAAGAAAATGAGAATGAAAAGAAAATTATGGTGGTAACACAATTGCCATGTATTATCATGGAATGCAAGTAAATTCACAATAGAAATTGTGATAAAAAATTGTGATGTTATTTAATAAAATATTTTGTAAATTTGCATGCCATTTGCAAAAATAGCTCCTAAGGAAATTCAAGTAGGAAGGGGTGTGAGCTTTGATGTGAAATGGAAAAAACCAACATTGCAAAACACCTACATCAATAGGTAACAACATTAGATAATTTTTAAAAAAAAAATTCCTCAATCCAAATATTTGATTGACATGTTTTCAATCTAATAACTTTTTAATGCTAAAATAAATGTAAATTTCATGTTAGTACATAACACAAAAATGTACCTTCTTTGTCACTTCTTTCTCACCAAACAATTAAAAGAAGTTATGCTTGATGAAACAATTGCATTTGACAATTGGCTTACCCTTCTTAATGACTCTTCCATAACAATGTCAATTGACACTTCAACATCAACATCTTCATTATATTACATGTTGTTGAAAGCAATTACAAGTGCATCTACACTGGTGTTGAACAATGTATCTTCCATGTTCTCCAACATAGCTTATATTTGAAAGTCCTTCTCAAATGAACTTAGTAATCATGTTTGCTTCCACCCCTTAATTACCATTTATAGTTTAATTATAACATGCAACCATGTTGAATGTAACCAACCACATATATTCAATTTAAAGGTAGACATATTTAAATCCATGTGAATAATATATTTGTTGGCAATGAGTTGGGTTGTGATAGCATCCATTGTATACTTGTTAAATTATTGGCAAAATGCATGCTTGAGTGGATGTTGAAGTATCACATTGGTGGTTGGTAAATGCTTCATGTAGTTTTTAAAATCTTTACTAATGTGGATGCTCTAGTCATTAATGAATTAAACCATTTCTTGATTTGCTAGAAGGTATGAGAACTCAATTTGTGAATCATTATAGGTTGATAAAATAATGTTCACAAACTCCTTGCAAGTTTCCAAGGTAGATTAGTGATTATGGTCAAAGGTGAAATGTCAGCCATAATTAACAATGTAATTCAACCAACATTCAATGGTGGTAGGCTGCATGATGTGGTCACTTGGAAAATCACTTGGAATGGTAAACATTAGCCATATTAACTTGGTGCCTATCTTCCATACCATGGACCTTCACATGTTGAGAACCTTTTGTCTCCCATGTCCTAGTGCCACTTGTAGGAACAATGTGCATTCCAATTTGGTTTGTGTTCACAACTAATTCTTAAGGGATGTTGTGAATCATAACCAAGTCAACACATCATTGTGCCATAACTTTCCTTTGTAGCTCATAATCTTTTGGTAATTTGTGTAGGGACCCTAACCTTTTTGGTTGATAGAGTTGATTAAATCTGTGGCTTGAACAAGACTACCTTTGTATCCTTCCTGGGCCTCCTCACCGGTCACTTGAAAATCTCTTTCTTTTTATTGTGTTCCAATCTCTCACTCAACCTTGCAAAATCTCTCTTTCCATTAATCTTCATTTCCTCTTTGATGGAAATGAAAATTCTACAATTTAAATATTGTTGTTTCTTGGCCATTGCACGAACTTCATGCCAGCAACAATTCTACTGAAAAAAGCATAAGAATACAAATAATGAAGGAGACAAGAAGTATCACACTAAGTAAGAAATTAGAATTAAATAGTTAGGGTTAAAAAAATGCAAGTTGCCACAAACAAATGAAAATTGTTAAACTTTCCCCTAAATAAGATTAGGGTAAGTACATAGGGTGTAAAAAGACAAGCCATATGAATTGATGAAAATAGTTGAAATTGAAAAATGTGGATGAAAAATTGACACATATGGATGAAAACTTAAAAATTTTGTCCATTAAAAATTGCTGAATTTTCAAAATATTTTTTTGAGCACCAAACCTTACTTTTCAAAATAAAATAAAATAGGCATAAAAGTGCTGAACCTGCTATTCTGGTACTGTAGTAGGTAGGTAGAAAAAAAGAAGAAAAGCAACTGAACTAACCACCACAGTTAGCTAGGGAAGTGAAACTGAACAGAAAACTGTTTCCTAACCACTTACCATTCATCCTTTACCATTCATCCTTCTGGGTGCACTGGTGGGTGCTGGTTCATTGTGGCCAGATTGTGGGGCATCTTACATAGGTATTTTGGAAGAGACCAGAGATATGGCAATCTGTGGGAAGAGTGACCTAACAAAAGAGAGTGAGTGAAGAAGAATGCATGGTTCTCTACATGTTGTACTTACTGCCTGGTTTTGGGATCCCCTAGGAGTTGTTGGTGAATGCTTGGCGGGTATTAGAATCTGCACTCAGCTCTTGCAGGGTATCAGGGAGGTTCTTGGGGTTCATAATCTCAGTTCTCAAACAAGTCGATTACCCGGGTCTGATATGTGCATCCATGAAGTTTTTTTTTCCTTAAGGAATGAGGAATTCAAATTCAGACTGCCCAGAAAACCGCTACTTCATTGTCAATTCTTTCATGAAACTCGACAATTCTTTGAGGTTTTGGAAGCAACCAGACTCAATGTGAACTTGATTCTCTACTTTTTTTTCTTCAAATCACAGAACCGGCGGTTCTTTTATTCTGAAATATTTAAAGAGCTTGAACCGGCAGTTATTAACAAAACTAAAAATACTTGCCCAACCAACATTGGAAAATAGAGTGGAAACTGGTGTTTGATTTTCCATTCCAGGGAAATTTGGCATTATCTTGACCCCAAAAAATAAAGAGGAAATATTTTGTCACAAATTTCTTGTTTTTTCAGGGGAAAAAAAATTCCAAATTTTTGAGAAAAGAAAAAAAAATTCAGGAAGAACTTGCAACATTTTTGAGAAAAGGAAAATTGTCAGGGAAATTTTCTGAAGGTGGAATCTGTCTCCCACAACTTTTGTTTGGTATATGATGTGCCTTTCATCCCTCACAAATGAATTCTGATTTGCCATTTTTTTAGTGTTTTTTTTTCCAAGTTTCATAATTTTTATTTTTATTTTTTTTTGTGATTGAAATTCAATTGCAACATAGTCCCACTAGGTCCACTTTGATTAAGGTCCATGTGATGATTATACTTCAATGCGAAAAATGAAAATAAAAACAACTTGGTAGTGAAGATGTGGTGACTAAATTTCAATTGTCATTTTGATTGTCAAGAATTATATATATTGAAAATGAAATCTAGTTGCCACATGGATTAGGGTCAACCTAATGTCACATCTTCATAATCAATATTTATTTTAATGATTAACCTAGGATTGAACTCTAGTTGCCTTTGGCAACCAAAATTCAGTCCCAAGAAATTAAGAAATTTTAAGAAATTTTAAAACTTATTTTCAAATTTAATTTTTAAAAATAAGTATGGGAATGTTTGATCAACATCATTGTTGGCCAAACAAACCAATGCATCTATCATGATGATGTTGACATGACGATTGATGTAAAAATGGCACATCATGTCATTTGACAACCCTAAGGTTGTGAAACTTTCACTTTTTGTAAGTTCAAGTCATATGATGCAAGGTCCATCACAATGGGATCATTGGATTTAAAAATATGAAATTTTCCTAGAAAGTAAAACAACACCTCTAGCCCATAAATTCCACATGGTAGCCCATTATTGTCACACCCATGCCACCTTCCAAGATAACAAATTTTTAATGAACAAATAAGTGACAAGCAACAGGTGATAGTGAAGAGGTATCTTATTTGACACTATTAATGGATTTAGAATTGGGTATCATTACACTCAAATTTTCCATCATGGAATGAATATTCTACTTGGGTTGTCGTATAACTTTCAAAGTATGGTCTTTAATGTCATTGAAGACCTTGCAAATATTGAATGCATTGTGAAAGGCCAAATGCTATACCTTCTTTGGCCTAAGTTTCAACTACAATTTTCATCAAGAATTTTATTTTTGGTTCTTTGTTAGATTTCCTATGATGAAAATTACTCAAATTTTAGTATCTCCCACACATTATGTCAAAAAATTATGAAACATCTCCATGAAACCTTATTCCTTCAGGACTTTTCCAATAGAATCAACAGTGCACCCAATTTCCTTATTTTTTTGGAATTCATTGAAATTTCAATGACAAAATTGTTCAATATTCAATATCTCTTGCATCTTAAGTCAAAACTTTAAACAATACAAAACCGTATTGCTGCATTCCTACTTATTCATTGAGGGCTTTTTAACAATATCAAGAGTGCAATGTGGGCACTACAGTGTGGGAGATTTCAACATAACAAAACAAAACAAACAAACAAACAACCTTCCTTAATAGAGGGATGGATAAGCTAGACATGAAGAAAAATCTTATCTTTTAACTACCATGATGCCTAGTTGATTCAAACTAACATGGCATTAAGTGAAAAGATCATAAAAAGTCGTAGAAATTCATTCTTTTTGTTTGGGCCACATATTTTAAAAGATTGAATTGGTATCCACGATCAACATTGTCCTTGTCCTTAACACAAAGTCAATGTCACCAAAACCAAAATTATAAACCCACAAAATTTATTACAAGCATTGCTCTAACAATTTTCGCACATTTTTTATTATCAAATTATTTATAAAACCTTTAAACCCTGGGTTTAATACGAAAATTTATACTGAAAATCTTTAAACCCGTTGCAAAGAGAGACCTAAATATAACATAGTGATTGGGGTGTCCTAAACATGTATATATTGTTTCAGCACATCACTCGTAGACACCATTTGTCAACAAGGAATTACTCCTGAAATTAAGTTATAACAATGGTACTTCATTTTGATATCTTTGGCAATGAACAACAATGGCTAAAGAAGGCTTCAATAGATGCATGTAAGTTAGGAAGGTTAGCCAATTTGGTTCCTAGGTTTTCCTTTCTCAGTAGCATACTGAATCTGCTTAAATTGTATAGCACTCTGAAGTGCACAAAAGGCTTGCAAATTTGCTCTTGCAAACCCGACAAGTTTGAAAGCAACTAGAATTTTATGCCACGAGCCTTTCTTGGCAAAACAACAAGATACCAATGAATTGCAGCAAACGAACAAGACAATGTGCTGTTCCATTAGAAGACAGCCATATTACTCTTATTTACAGAGGAATTTGTGCAGCTGACCAACTAGTAGGGTGCTGTCATGGATCACTTGCTTCACATGAGTAAACCATTTCTCTTTAGCAATTGTGACCAAAGTGACAGCCCAAAATGCCAAGGATAATGTAACTAGTGACAAGTTAGACTTTGGGTCATAGATCCACATTTGTGACAACAATCACCTTACTTCTTTCAAAAGAAGGATGTCTGGTATATTGTTGTGCTCTAATCAGCCACATATCAACCCTAGGTATGTTCTTACATCAGCCATAAAGACCAGTACGCCATGCACTTGTTGAAAAGAAACAAAGAAACCACCCACCTCAAGCCTCCAGACAACACAGGTACCATGAACCCATGTTCTAGCCACACCAACATACTTGCTAAGAGGACCTAAGAGCCTGCAAACCCACACCTTCTGTCCACAGAATCCCTCTGCTTTATTGCATTCATGAGTTACATTTCCAATCAGCAGGTGGTAAAGACGTGACATTCCACATCATTGACCACATAGAGATGGCACAGTGATACATTTACACTCTTTATTCAAGCTGAGATGAAAATCAGAAAAAAGAATGTTAACCCAATACTTGTTCAAGCTTCAAACCCTCTCAATATGAGGACATGTATGGACATCAACACCAAAGAACAATTGTACAAGGAATGAGTCTATCATCAATATTCAAGTCAATACAAATCTGCAAACTCTACAGTTAGGCAAATTTGGATTTGTGCAAGTTTGCACTTAACTGAATGGATTCTACAATCTAGTGCCAACAAACCACCCATGAGTTTTGGGGGAGACATACCCACTAGAGAAGAATTAAGAAGAGTTGAGGGTTTTCTATGTCCAAGAGTTTCACCATCCAAATTGCACACAAAATATATCTCCACGTCCTCCAACTTAATGCCAGCTTCAACCTTTAATTGGTGTTCGACCAAACCAATGCCAAGTGAGAAGAAGGAGTTGCAACCATATAACCTCCCAATAGCTGGAATTTTGCCACATTTGAAAAAAAAAATTGACTCGATGACATTGTTGGGGATTTCAATCTAAATCTTTTGGTGGTAAAAATGTGTAATTTGGGTGAGAAATGAAAAATCCCCACCGCTGAAAGTGCACAGCTATTTTTCAATGTTCTTCCATGTCATGTTGTTGAGGCCCAGCACCTTCCAGAACCCCGCCAACTCCACCTTCAAAACTGGCAAAACTGAACATTTGAGACCACGGGCAGATAGTAAAACTTGAGGTGCTTGGAGATTTTTCTCCATTTTTAAGCTCAATTTTTTATTATAAATAAGCTTGAGAGACAAATGGCACATCAGAGAGGGCAAGAGAGAACAAGGAAGGTGTCCCCTATAACGTAGGGGTGTCAATTTTTGACCTGGGATAGTTTAGGGTTTAGGGTTTACAGCTACTATAATTCCTCTGGAACCTTGTGAGGAGTTTTAATAAAATATCCTTACTTTATGGATACCACTGAAAGAGGGACTAGGGGGTGAAAGGAGGCCCAAAGACAGGGTGAAGACAGGGTGAATTTACGGATTTCTCTTATGAGATACCCCAGTTGTTATGCTGGGGTTGCCTTACACTATACAAAATTGACCTTTGTGCACAACATATGTGCTAATGAAAGTTGAAGAGCTCTCCTTGTCTAGAATGTGAGAGATGGAAACTTGAGAGACAATTACCATTGCTTGCAAAACCAACATCCGGAGACACAAAAGTTCACAAATGAAAGCAATGCTCACCCAAAAATTTAAAAATCATCCACAATACCTGAACATCATCCAAAATAAGTTAACATTTGGATCATGAAGTGGGTAGATGGTTCTGGCTACCCCCATCCAAATGGTCAGATCCTGACAACTTTACGAGGATCTGACGGTCAAAATCCCTTAGGCCAATTCATAAGGCAATTTTATTTTTCCTTTCACCAGGTTGTGAAAATTTTCCTGCCCAAAACAAAAAATCACTCCCTGCAACTAATTAGCCTAGTGTATTATGAATCACAATAGTGGGAGGTGACTTTTATGGACATGTGCCATTATGGACTCAAGGTGGTAAGAGGGTGGTAAGAGGAGGCGCCCTAAACCCTAAAATCTGAACTTATTGTCAGTGACCTAAAAAGGAAATTTTCTCTAAGATGATTAACACCTAAAGGAAATCCGGGCAGACTGGGAAAAAGAACATACTTCCCCACATGGTCAACTTAGAAAACTTATAGCCCACCTCCATAAAATAAAGGCATTGGCACTAAGTCTATCTAGGCCTTTGGGGAGGCTTACCTGGTCATCAAGTTGCTTTTTTTTTCTTTTTCTTTTTTCCCTTTCCTTAAGGAGCTGCCCGAAATGGCCTGTAGAATTTTGTCCAGGACCCATGCTGGCCCATTCTTGCTGCCATGACATTTAAGGGTTAAGAGTTCAGAGGTCAAGAGGAGATTTTCCTTTGTGAGGTACTTAATAAATAAAGAGGTAAAAATAGGAGATTTTTCAAAATATTCCCTTTTCTGTGTATTTACACCTGGGGAGAAATGGGTTTTCAATGAATATCTTGGTAGAATGGATGATGGTGGATGAATTCCATCCTTTATGAAAGAATTTCAATATATCATTAGTTATAAATGGGAAATCGTGCAATGGGTTGAATGAATATCTTGGTAGAATGTATGTTGGTGGATGAATTCTATCATCTATGAAATAATTTCAATAATGAATTTTCATCATTTATAAATAGAAAGCATGCAAATGGGTTAAATGAATTTCTTGGTATCTCAAGTTTCAACAGAATCCAAAATATCATGTTTCAAAAATCCTCATATAAAAATAGACCTATTATTTATTACCTAGGCGCCAAAATCCCTTAAGCTACTATATTCTATAATGAATCTAAACACAATATCCTTAACTTGGTAGTTAGGCAAGGCCAATAAATATTTGACAAAGAAGTGTCCATTGTTAGTTGTAACTATGGTATGTGTACAGTAGGTGGAACTAGACCTAGCTTGTTATTGAACATATGTTTTGAATTGTTTTTATGAACATCATCTACATTAAAACCTAGTGTTGGGTGATTCTAAAATAATTGGGGATTGCCTTGGTTCTAGTTTTGTAGTCAAGGGGGGTTCCCGAACTATGAGGATTTATTTTTTATTAATCTCTTGTAGCACATAGGTAGATTATCCAACATATTTCAATATAACACTTGCAATATTCATCATTCACATGATTTTCAACATGAGATTTTATATTCTTTTGGGATAGGATCACTCACACATCTAAAATCGAATATTTATGAGAACTACACCCAACTAAAATCAAATATTTATGTGAGAACTACACCCAAGAGAGTCATCACATGCGCCTAAAGATTCTCCTTTATGTGGATCATTCATCAAAGACTATAAAGTTTCCATAATGATATTTAGAATAATTTGCAAATTTTATTTATTCAAAGCTTCTTATTCACATATGATATTTCTACAAGTCTTGATAGCAACTAACAACATGAAATTATTGAATGCAAATTATGAGCCTAAAATTCTAATCATTACCCCTTATATACTTGAAGGAAAGAAGTGAATTGATTAATTATTCACATTCATTTACATCTATTCTCAATGTATTAAATTAATTGTCATGTGTCACTTATAACTTTTCATCTTTTTACATTATTTGGAGTCTAGGATTTGGTCAAATTTACATACTTAACTTTCCATTATTATTAATTCAAAATAATTATCTAAATTATTCATAATCAAACTTTATGCCCCTAGTCAAAATATTCTCCTTGTAGGGCCCACGAGGCTCATTATTTTATTCCTCATTTTTATCCATACTATTATCCTTAAGTCATAATACTATTATTTGCAATTATCACTCTAATAATTATTTTATTGTTACATTTCCACAAATGGCTAGAATTAAGAATTTGGGTCCAGTTCTTTAAAAAAGATTCAATTCTAATCTTGAAACTTAGACTTGATTTCTTATTAACCTAAAATGGAACTACATGTTAAACTCCAGTTAACTTTTTTTTTTTTTTTTTGGGGTAATTTTAATTATGATTTTAAAATTATGTATTTTAGTTTTGGTTTCACACATAAATAGAACCGAAATTATATTTAATGTTTATTGTCAAAATCCTGAAATATTCTAAGTGGGATTGCTGAAACATTTTTTAAAACTTAATTGTTT
>Ga0209208_10005307_pt1 | contig 17986 bp, 11 predicted proteins | sample S1TSphfallax_3_FD_187694 | JGI IMG/M metagenome (GOLD analysis project Ga0209208, IMG submission 187694) | Host-associated microbial communities from peat moss isolated from Minnesota, USA - S1T2_Fd - Sphagnum fallax MG (SPAdes) (version 2) | ecosystem: Host-associated > Plants > Peat moss >... | reverse complement strand
TTCATCCATAGTAAAACCTTGCATCCTATTTATATGTAATTCATACATGTTTTAAATGCACAACATTTGTGTCTAAATAATTTGAACTTATAAAAAAACATATTGAACACAAAATTATTATTATCAAGTTGTGATGAAGTTAAATAGGTTAGTTAGGTTACATCAGGTTACATTAAAGAAGGTAAGGTAAGGTAGTGTAGATTAAATTAGGTTAGTTATGCTACTAGTTATATCTACCCACGTACCACAATTTTTTTTGATAAAAATAAAATTTGGATAAAAATTTGACTAAGGTTGTAAGCACTCAATTTTGAACTACACATGCCCTTTAGGTCAATATGTTTTTCAAAAATGTTATTGACATCTTTTAGAAAATTTTAATTTATTTTATAAAAAATATTAAATTTTTTCTTTATACTATTATGCTAATTTTTATATTAAAAATTTGGAAAAATTAGGCAAGTATTAAAATTTGCTAAAAAATCTAAGTATGATTTTTTTTACATTGTAAAAATAGTGGTTACAAGTGTTTAAAAAGTCATTCTGGTATTTTTATTCATTAGTTTGATTTAAAATTTTAAAAATATTTGAATCAATATATTGAAAATAAAATTATATATATATCTAAATTGTTAAATACACAAAATTAAATATCGATTTCAATTGTTTTATTACATGTTTGCAAAATTACACCTTTGGTCAATGTTCCATTGTGTGTTAATCAAAAAAATTAATCAAAATTTCCAAAATTTTAGGATGGTTTTTTTTTATGTTTATCTAATTGGGGTTTCTTTTTTTATTGAAAATTTCAATTAAATAATCCATATTTTCTACCAGAAAAAGTTGCAACAAAAATAAAATGTTTTGATTTCCTCATCACTAGAACACACATTTTTGAACTATTTTTGTGACCAACAATTTCATTGCCATGATCCACATTTGAGCTATCCAAAGTATGAAGTGCATCTTGTGCCACCCCATGTGTTAAACATCTTCTAACAACTACATATGACCAAGGAAATGTTTTTTTTTTAACAATCTTTTGCATGGCATCACAAGCATGAAAAAATACATTAGTAATGAGCATGTTGTCCTAGTTCCTTGCATAGAGCAAGTGAAGGTGGTTGATGAAGTTAAACATGTTCAACAAAAATGGAAGATTAGAATTCGTCCTAACATCAAAAGTGTTCCAACTACGCACTAACCACCTTGTGTGGGTTTTGTGCAGGCTCGTGTGAGTGAGTGAAGCTTGTCAACTCTTCCTAGTCCCATCCCAGAGCTCCAGCACGCCCTTTTACCCCTCAAAGTGTTGTGAGCTAGGGAGTGTGCCTCGACTCCTTCTTCCGCTATTTTCTATTTAGACTCACATTTGAATATTTCAAGGAGTTGGGAATGCATCAGTCTTGGTGCCTTTTTTAACAAAACACTTGAACGTTTGGTGTGTAGCAAGCCCTACCCATTTAACTTCCATCATGTAAAATTCCTTGTGGGGAGTTGAAGTATTAACTAAGGAAATTGGTATATCTTTTTAATGAAATTGAATTGTCATTATATTGTTGAATTATTATGAATTGATAATGATATGAAATCACATGAGAAATATTTCCCTAATGTTTCAATCTTTTCTCAATAATATTTTTAAAACTTGTATTGAAACTAAGAGGATTTTTTAATGTTGTTAGCATATTGACAAGTATGCAATGTTGTTGACTAGAGGAGTAAAACTTGGACAAACTAGTGATGATCTTGAATAACTAACCAATGATGTGGAAATGGGATGATTTCAAATATTTCTACTTGGGGATGGAAAAGTTTTTTTAAGTAGGGCCTATCTGATGGTTATGAGGATGAATGTGAAGAGACTTAATATTGTCCAAATGATTTTCAAAAGCTTTGAAATAGTTTATGATGCTTAGTATTTTGCTTTAGTTTATATATTAAGTCCATGTGTAGGCTTGTAAGACATTAAACACGAGTATTCAAAACACAAAGGTGTTTATTATTGCAAGTTACAACATAACTTTGGATATTTGGTGATTTACAAGTGACTATGGGCATTGAAACATGTTTCAACATTTCAATGGTTGATCATGTTTTTTGTAAATAATATTTGGTCAAAATTTTGAATCCTTGTGAAGATTAAAAGATTTTTCATTTGATTGTGTGCACCATAACCTTTAACAAACAAGGTTTATACTTCTTGCTAGAACGTTCATGTCTCTGTATTTGCATGGTGGATCAAATGGTTGTTGATTATATTTATGTAGGATTTGATTGCATAATGATTTTTTTCTACATTGGCATGTAGCTATCGAAGGTTTTAACAAAAACCCTTTAAGTAATCTTTTTGAATTTGATTAGCATGGTGATATAATTCTAATGGTTAGTGGTTGTGAGGGGTTTTTTTTTTGATAGGTAGTAAAAAACAAGCAAGGAGGAGATTGGTGATTAGATGGAGAAGAGTGGGAAGCAAGATTTGAACTACTAGAGGAGAGGAATGTGAGTGGATAGATTTCTATAATTGGTTATGAACTTAATGTGAATATGAAAATGAATCATGTGAATTCACATGTGTGATAGGAACATGGAACTCCATAGTAGCCTATGCATGATAGTTAACTAGTTCACATCGAAATATTTTCTTTTTGCTACATAGTCCATGAGTGAAATTAACTCGTGGTTTCGTTGAATTAGATGTTACCATCACACCCATATCAAAATCTAAACATTAGGAGTAGGAGACATTCCATTAAATAATGAGGTAAAGTTGTTGAATTGGTAAGTAGAGAATTGCCAAAAATAATGATAGTGTTTTTTCATCATGATTGAAGGTAGCATAAATGGAGTAGGGAAAATCTTTGCTTACCCTTCATTTTTGGTCATATCACTTACTAGTTCTATTTGTGTATGTAGTTATTTCTTCAAGTGAACGAAAATTTACCTATTTGAATCCTAAGATTTCAATTGTTGATATGTCTATTTGTCTTAGAATTCAAACACATAAATTTTCATAGTTAATGCCCAATCAATTTTGAACTTTTTTTAAAAATTGTCTTGAACAAGTACAAATTTTGTTTGGATTAAAAATTAAAAGTGAGTTGTGAAGGAACATGAAATGTGTCATCATTTCAATGGTTAATCATGATTTTGGTTAAATTATGTTTGTGTAACACTACATGAAATTAAACAACATCGTCAATGGGGATGTTATTGATACTAGAAAATTATTATATATGCATGATAATATCAAAGTCCATAAGATATATGTTAATACCATTGCATACCCATTCCATTTACTTCAATTATATATACCATACCCACATACAAATTTGAAAATTATTTTGATACCACTATGCATAATATGCAACCTCAAATTTTTTTGAACCTTACATGTTAATACCAAATTAGCATTTCAAAATTGTGATATCAAATCACCAACATTGTGCTAGACTTAAAACCCAAACCCTATATAAAGGGCTTTAACACTTTTAGGTTAGTTATAGGGACAAGTTTAATTAACCTTGGTTTTTCCCATGTTGGGTTCAATTTGGGTCTTGTGGTCTTGACCTAGGGTAAGTATTGTGGTGAAATTTGTTCCATTTAAATTCATTATATATTATTTAAAAAATTAGATCTAAACATGGATCTAATTGAAAACCTCAAATTGGCCAACACATCAATTTTAAAAAAAACACTTGAATAATATATTTATCCACAAAGTAGGTGAGTTAGGGGTTATTGTGTGTTTGAGAACAAATGTGTTTTTGTTTCAAATTCTGGTTTTTGTTGAACATTTGTGAATTGTGTGTTGGGGTGATAAAAAAATGTTGTGAGAGAAAGGCTCTTGGGTTTTGGGTTTCCATGACAAAGGTTTATGTAAAGAAAATGTTGTCATCTCATGATGAGTTTTGAATATCGGTACCTTATGTGGGTAACTTTGAGCATAACCCGGAACTCAACATAAAAAAGAAAAGGTCGGTCTAAAGACATGTATTTTAATAATAACTCAAAACTCTAACATGCAAAATAAAATAAAATGTAGACCTAAAAATAGGGTGGCTTTAAGGGTAACTATAATTAAACATTAGAATTGAATAGGAAATTGTACACATGAAATTGACTAAATCCTTTAATTAGGAAAATCATTTATCCTTGTTGATTTTTATAGACAAGCCTTAATGTGTTCAAAACAATTAACATTGTATAGAATTTCAATGATGTGAACAGTTGATTTTACTTTTCATTTGTGAAAATTTAAATATCTAAATGTTTTACATGACCTTCCAATTTTCTCGTTCAATAATCTAGGTTGAAATGTGACAATAATATTCAAGTTCGACCTATTGTACCAAAATTCAAATATCTAGTCAAACATTCTTAAATGGTAATTTGAAACATCCACATGTAGGTATTACACAAAGTTAATAAAAAATGTTCCTATATGTAGGTTAGAAGCATCCTTATGTTGGTATATCATAGAAGTCTTTTGCATATCCTAAATCAAACATAAGCATCTCTCATGTCAATAATGCAAATTGTCCATGCAAAAGGGTCCACAATGTCCCATGTATGTTGGCTAGTTCCTAGGTTTTCAAAGGAGCCATTGGTTTTGGGTTTAACCATTTTCATAAAAAGAAAGAACAATTGCTTATGGGTCTACTGGTTTAAAATTAAAAACCACTAGTTTCAAGGCCTGGTGAAATTTTCTTAATTCCAAGTATTTGGATCTCATGTGTGTTATCTTGATAAAATTTGTTAATTCTGGGTTCAAAGTTGGTTTTGGGTTTTGGGGTTTTATGGGGAGAAGATGAAAATTTTAAACTTTAAAAATGTATCGCTGAATGTTCTAGTTTGGCTTCAAAACAATTTTCCTCCACCCTAGCCTCAGTAAATGACACCTACACTGACCTCAAGAAAAATTTCCACCTCTTCACAAGCATATTACTCAAGCTCCCACAGTTCATGTTCTAGGATTGTGCATCACTAGAGAATCTTTATTTTCATTCCCTAACTTTTTAAACCAAAAAATAGACTCAACAACTTTTAATCCTCTCCACACGACCCATTTGAATATATATTAAAAAATTGACATTTAGTGTACAACTTTGGTGTTCCTTTTCAACAAAAAATATTTAATGCAAGCATCTTCATTTTCATTCAGTTATGAAAATTTGAAGAACTTCCTCGTGCATACATCACATCAAGTCTAGAACCTTAACAAAATTGAAACCGAAAAACTAAAAACCCTAAACCTTATGTAAACATGCAATTCTAGCCCATACCTAAAAATGTCAAGGTCTATGAGTTGAACCTTGGGAAAAAGCTCTTAAAACTAGATGGGCTTGGTTTTAAAGTGGGTCCAAGTCAATGTTAACTCATTAGTTTTACTTCTAAAGTAGGTTTAGGTCTATATAAACCACTTGGGTTTGGGTTTTACACCTAGACCCAACAAACATTGGTCCCCATGATTCATACCCTTGCCACTGGCTTCAACCAAAAATGACGAAGATCACAACTAATGATATAAATTCTAGGCATCCAATGAGGTGAAACAAGAGGGCCATTGGTGGGGAAGATGGGGGAGGGCGAGGTGATTTTTTGAATTTTAGTGGTCCCAATGTGTTCCATATGGTTGCCAAGCATGTTCCCACCAAGTACTTAACAATTACTTATGGTGCTCATATCGTGTTCATCAAGTTCCCATATGTTCCCCCAAGTTATTCCCAATATCACCACATTTTATCCCACATCTTTTGCTCAAAGTTCTACTCTTGTAACTATTGTAGTACCTTTTCAAGTTTGGCACTAATTAAATTATTTTTGAATATGTCAAAATTTCTAGAAATTCTTTGTTTGAAACATCAAATCTAAGGAAATTAAAAGGGAGGGAAAAATACCAAAATTGTTGGAAAATCTAGGTTCTTCTTGCTTGAAGCCAATCCACCTTGCAAATCAGGCATCTAATAATTGTCAACATTTCTTTATCCTATAATTTGGTGGAAGATTATGTCTCCTCATTGTAGCAAAAAGAAGCAGCTACCTAACAATGTTGTAAATGGTCTCATTGTGTTACAGGTTCAGAGTCGGGAGTCCAGACAACTTGTGTAACAAGCTGCCTATATTTTTATTGCCAAAATTTTATAAATTTTTATTAGTATTATTATTATTATTATTATTATTATTATTATTTATTGTTGAAGTGGATTTGAGAAACAGAATAATTATTTGACACCCAAGTGCCAAACCTGAAAATATAGTATTATGGTAGGTACTTGTTTTGGGGAGCATCTAAAATGGATCATTTTTCTTTAGTGAGGTTGCATCAAAGAGGCTCATCTCCAGGGGAAAACAAGGGGTGTCACACTGTGGCCTTGCCATTGACATTAAAAGGTATAGTAAGACAAAAGAAGAATTATGGAAACTCAAATATTCCACCATGCAAAAATATAGTCTTCAAAAAATCCTTTAAAAGAAACCAAAAATCCTTCAAGATATTGTAACTCTATAACTAATCTCAAGTTTCAACACAAGCCAAAATATCATCTTTTAAAAAATCCTCATGTAAAAATAAACTGATTACCTAGGGGCCAAAATCGCTTAAGCTACTATACTCTATAATGAATCTAAACACAATATCCTTGCCTTGGTAAGCAAGGCCAAAAAAAGTTGAACCTTGAGAGTGTCACCCACACAATTGATTTATATTATTAAATCACAAGTATGCATCAATAATCAAATATAGCATAGCTTTCATAAGTTCTTCCATGAAACATCTAGATGTGGATAGTGTCTCATCCCAATAGTAGAAATCACACACATACCCAAAGAGAAACAAAGGACAAATTCCCACATATATACAGATGCTGATTGGTTACATGGGTTTAACCCTAAGTTCAAAAGAAGTAGAGCACTAATAGTTGATAATGTTGTTGTACTACAAATCCTAAACCCTATAAACCCTATGTCAGCCCAAGTGTTATTAATCACAAAGAGCATTTCAACAATTGTTGGCTGATTGTGTAAACAAAACCACATTCAAAATTTGGCAATTAAAACCCAAAATTTCTTTTCCCCTTGTCAATGAAATGGGATTCAAACATTCTTGAAAAGACTGAAAGAAATTCCAGTCATGACATGATATTCACCTGAAATGTCTATAGATTATGGTTTAGATCACCCCTAACCTCGTCCCTTGTTAGGTTAGGCCCCAATTCTAATAGAGTTTTAAATCCAATTTAGACCAAATTGAAACTTTTTGGAGAAAAACCAAATTTAAATTTGGCCATGGAAATTGGAGGCAATTTTATGTGTGTGTGTGTGTGTTTTTCCCAATTTTGTGATGTATCTGAGATGGCAATCCTCCTTAAGCAGATTTAGCCAAAACTGGCATTAACAAAATATAAAAGGAAAAATTATTAAAAATCCATATATATTTTTGCTACCCTACTTTAACCATTTACATAAATCTGGTGATTTAAAAAAAATATTTTGAAATTTGGTAATTTTTTCCTCAAACCTCATTGAATTTGTGACAAAAAAATTTCAAAAATGTCACAAGATTGCAAACTTTTGCAGAAAAAAGTTAGAGGCTGGTCCTATATATTTTAAATGAATTACTACAATATGTTCCCTTGATGTCAGGCCACTCGAATACTCATGTCAAAGTGTGTGATGGTTGTTTGCTTGGATACGGTGTCCACAGCACTGTTTAATGGTGCATTCACACTTGATGTTAAGTCAGTGTGAAATGAAAATCCAGGTGGCATCCTATGTGGCACCTATGTTAAATGGGCAATAGCTTAATGTTAAGTGAATGCTAACTTAACAAAACAGCTTATTAATGGAACTGGATTGGTAGTGTGGCAATGCTAGATTTTGCCAAGCAATTTGCTTACTGAGGAAGCTAACGAGGTGTGAATGTAATAAGGCAGCAAAGAGGACGGATATTCAAGAGCTGAAGTCCCTCAGTTATTACTTCAGTGGGTGCATTAAATTTCAAGACAGCAGCTAAGAAATGCATGTAGATTTTGGAATTATTTTGGGTTAGGCTACTCTGAGGAGAACAATGTGAAGCACAGCTTTCATACAGTACATGATGTTTTCTGATCCTCACGGTTATGCTATTGAATGGGTTCTTTTTATCTTTGAGTGTTGGTACATATCTTGTGAGGGAATGCAAGCACCTCTGTGTTTCCACTGCTGTTGCAGCATATGTGTGTGCATGAGCTCTTTGTCGTGGGATCTCTTCTTGGAAATTTTGGAGAATACAAGGGCTGAAGTCTGTGGCATTTTTCTATTTCTAATGTATGGGTTGATTCCACAGGTTTCTACTGAATGGGTTTTTTTTTTTCCAACCTGAGTGTTATCAGATCTTGTAAGAAAAGGTAAGCACCTTTGTGTTTCCTCTGCTGCTGCAGCATGTGTGTGTGCTGCATGAGCGTTTTGCAAGGGTCTGATCCCATCTCACAACCCATGGCTTTGTATTGATGATTGGTTGGGAAAGTGGGTTCTTCATTTTCTTTGCTTTGAATGCCAGGCAGGCCCTTGTTATTCCTTCAGTCCCATCAGTCTTAGTAAAATACAAATTCAAATTCAGTCTCTGGTGTTGGAGGCAAGTGGTGAGTAGTTAGGGTTTAGGGTTTTAGGGAAGTGGTGAGCAGCATGTGTGTGGCTGGCCTGGTGTGGAGAAATCCTTCAACTTGTATTGTGTATTTTAGTGGGTTCCTCTTTTGGTGATAAGATGGCAAGAAATATTTCAACTTTTGAATTATGAATTAAATATTACTTGGAGTAGTCATGTCGCATATCCGAGCTTAGCTCAGTTGGTAGAGCGGAGGACTGTAGTTGTGCAGAACATCCTTAGGTCGCTGGTTCGAATCCGGCAGCTCGGAATATTGGTTTTTTGTTCATTTTGCTCTTTTTTTTCCTTTCTTGTTTTTTGTTTAAAAAAATTTCCGATCTTAGGAGTTGTATTTCTTTTCGGAGCTTTTTATGGCTTCCCTCTTGTTTCCTCTTTTACTCAAAAATGTTGCAAAAAGTTTTCATTCCCTGTTTGTGCCCTAAATTAGTAATGTCTCTTTCTAGCTTGGAATGTCCATTACTATTTGGCAGAATTTTTTCCTCGTTTATGGTATTGCAAGTTTTTCACCTTCGAAAATTAGAATATTTATTTTGCAGTTGTAATAATACAACATATATATATATACATCAAAAAAGAAAATTCGCCTTGAAAAATTAGAATATCTATTTTGCAGTTGTAATACAACATATATACATCAAAAAAAGTTTCACCTTGGAAAATTAGAATACCTATTTTGTAGTTGTAACACAATATATATATGTGTGTGTGTGTGTGTGAAATTTCAGGGGATTATGTCCATTGTAATTTGATCAAAATACATTTTCTGTTCATAATGATATTGAAATTTTTCAACTAGGAAATTTGCAAATAGTTGTAAAAAGATGCACACAATTTTATTTTATTTTTCTCTCTCTCTCTCTCACAAATTGTAAATAATTTATCAATGGCAAAATGTACATGACTAGGTGAACTAGCACATTCAGTGGTGCTTCCCTCCCTAAACCCTAACCTTTGGTAAAACCCACGCATTGGGAATAATGCTAATAATATAACATAAATTATTTTCTAAATTAGATTTTAAAAATCTTTTTCCCAGTTTTTTTTTTCAAAAATTTATTATACTCCCCTCTAGTGTCAAATTCTTAAATTGTGGAGGTCGTTGGATTCTTGGTATAAAGAGTGATAATTGTGGGCAAAATCAACTAGCAAAGTTTTGACTAATTTTTATTTTAAATTCTTCCCATTCTAGAGGTTGTTCATAGGCACAAGGTGCAATTGGAAATTGGAACTTATGTAACAAGTCTTTAGCGACCACATTCTTGAACAACACCAAACTAGGAGACTATTTAAGCTTTGTTTCAAGCACACATCTTTAGACATACTTGGTGGAGGTGTTAGGAGTGTGTTTTTTTTAAAATCTTTTGGAGCACCTCATTAGTTAGTCCACATGAGAAACAAACATCCTCCATCATCCACCACATCTAATCTTGTTAACCCATTACCTCTTGTTGTCTTGATAACATGGCTATAGACATTCATCTTACTTCTTATTCTTTTATTATGCTCGTGCTTTCACCTCTGGCAATGCTTGATTTCTTATTGTCCCATATCATTTCCCCCCTCACCCCCACAACTTTGATCATGGTTTAAATCCGGTTTTCAAATTTGAAGGACCCCCCAAAAAATTTCCTCCAACTTTAGCTTCACACCTTACTCCTAACATAATCAATCCAAAAAGCTTATAATGTTCTATTTCCCAACTCACACACCTAATCCCACTCCACTCTTTTGTGTTGCAATGGATATTGTTTCCATCTTCTGGTGCAAATTCACCCAACACAATTTATTTCAACATTGATGTTCATGTTAAACATTACAAACAATTATCCCAAGTATTTCAACTTTTACTTCAACCTCCACTATTTTCCCTCTTATAACAATTTGGGATTGGATCTCCAATCTTGACATCTTAGGGGACTTTCACCTATGCTTTTCCTTGCCATGCCTATATTCCCACATCCTCATTGCTTTATATTCAGAAGTACACAAAGCTTTATAGCTCCCCTTGGACAAAACCCCTCCAACATAACATGGAATATGTTCTTATCTTTATTTGTTACCCCATTGAGCAGGTTCACTAGGGGAAAAGAAAAACCCCAGTTCATCTCAGTCATTTTTTTAATAAGTTTTTTGAAATGTTTGTACAATGATCATTTTAGCCATTCACATGCCTTAGCAACAACCTCCAACTCATAATCATTTGGACAACATAATTTGCCCCCCGCCCTAAATGTCTCCATCATAGTTTTGCTTTTAGTTGCACATGGATTTTCTTTTATTTCTTGAAGATTTTCATCCTGAGCAAGAGCTCAAACTTTCTTTTGAATTGATTCAGGTGCCATCGAACCAATTGTTTACTAGCAATCCTTCAAGCATGGTTTTTAAACATTTTCAAGATTGTTTAAAACCTAGAAAATTCAGCAAATGGTTTCTTACAATTATTTCAATTATGTTTTCACATCAGTCAAAACCATATTCCCCATCGAAATGCATGTGTTTTGGGAGCATCACCTTTTTGGCAATTCCCAAACCTTTTTGGGGATGTATGACCTATTGCAATAGTTTATATTGTTTTATTAACCACACATTAGGCCTTCAATTTCAATGCATCTTTTTCATCACCAATTTGGAATTGCTACCAAAGGAGGTTGCAAATTTGTGGTCCATGGCAATAGGTGTGCCATTGACCTCCACCTTGACTATGTTGTTTTGCAAATCAACATTGCCAATTTGTTATTTGTTCAAACAAATGATGCTCCAAAATGAAAAGGTGAATTATTTAACTTCTTTTTTTTGTTTGTTTTTTCACACTTTGAATCCCCTTTATATTTCACCCATTGCAACCAAAAAGGTGATGTCACCAACATCCCATTGGCCATAAGGATTCACCAAGGTGATCTTTTAAAAGGTGCATTGTTTGCCATTGTCGATTTTTGACTATTACAAACAATTACTCATTTTCACCACCACAGTAGATGACGCTCATATTCTAAACCCTTCAACAAATGCCATAGGTTGTTTAATGTAATTGCATAACTGTGTGACTTGCAATTGGTCCCCATTTAGTTTCCCTATTGAATTAAAAAGTTTCAATTACATTATGATAAATGGAGGCCATTTTCATCCTAAGTTGGATTGTGGTAGTGGGGTTGGCCACATTTCAACTTCTTCCGTTCATTGATCCCCCACCATCCCACACTTGATTTACTTGCAATTGTAGGCATATGATTAATTATGTTTTCAATAAGTGATGAATCTAGTTAGGATTTTTTTTTAATTAAATTTTTATCATGGTACTAATATAAATGTTGGGTCATCCATGGCATATCATAGTTGTTGGGGTTGACTTTCGATAAACAACAAATGGTACAAAATTATAATAATGGTAGACTATGAACAACAAAGTTGAAAGCAAAAACAACATACCCTTTGTATTTTAATAATTTGTCCATATGGGAACCAAATACCCCCTATCCCCCACCACATCCTTCGAAGCACCTCTAAACTCCTAACTCAAATGTAAATCCCAAAATGAAAACAATAGAAGAAAGAGTTGGGGCATGCTCCCTCATTCATAACATTTTGGGGGTAAAAAGGGCATGTTGGAGCTTTAGGATGGGGACTAAAAATAGTGACAAACATTTCAATTACTCATATCAATATTCACAAACCAAACAACAAGTTGGTTAATGCATAATTGGAACATTTTTGGTGCACAAACGAACCATGCGCATACACGAATTCATAAGATTCACCATGACCCAAATTTGGGGGAATCTACCACCTTCCCCCTTATAATATTCTATGTGGTTCACCACAAGGGTTACACCTAAATGTCATTTTTCTTGGGACTCCCAAATCAGGGTCCTAAAAATCTTGAAATTGGAATTCCTGTCACTTTGGACACTCATAACTTCTTTTGAAGACCTCCAATTGAAACGATGTCTAAAACAAAGTTGTAACCTTTGTTGAAAGCTTTCCAATGATATGTGACATGCTTCTTGTACGCACATAATTTAGGGTGATTCCCAACTTTTAATAGTCAATAGTCAAATTGACAGTTTGACTTTTGATCCTTGTTTCGGCCACAACTTGTGTCATAACTATTCAAATGGATAATACAAGCCTAATTTAAACATCTATGTTTTAAGAGCTTTCCAACAGTATAAGGAAGTCTTCAATTTAATGAATTTTGACCCCTCAAACCATTTTTTGAATATTCAAAAGTCCAATGGGACTCTAACTCCCAAAGTGGGAATGTACTTGGGAGTGTGTGGATTCATTCCCTCACACTCTCCTGTAGTCCTGGGAATGTGAATGTGACCCCTAGGTTGTATTATCGGCTTAAACCTTTCCATGCCTTTGCCTTGGTCGTAAGCTTAAGGCTAAGATCGTGACATCCTTTTTTGTTGAACCCCCTGCCTTGTGTTAACAAATTGGTCTAAATATCATTGTTATAAACATTCATCCTACTTTTTATTCTTTTGTTTTGCCCTTGCTTTCACCTTTTTATTCTCCTATTTCGCCCTTGCATTCACTTTTGGCAATTAACAACTTTGTTGTTTGGTTTGCCTTTTATCATTGTACCATATCAACCCCACCCCCTACCCACTTTGAGTTCGGTTTCCCCCACCATGTGATGCATCTTCAAATTTGATTGATTTTTCAAATTTGATTGATCCCGCAAATTCTCCTCCAAATTCAATTTCCCACTTTATTCCTACCATAATTAATCTATAAAGTTTATAATGTTTTATTTCCTAACCCACACACTTAATCCTATGTTATTATTATTTTTTGCAATGAGTACCCTTTCCATCTTGTGAATGTGAATTCAACTAATGAAGTTTATGTCAACATCAATGTTCATGTTAACCATTACAAATTGGTATCCCTAATATTCTAACTTTCATTTCAACCTTCATTCTTTCCCTCTTCATAACAACTTGGGATTAGATCTCTAATCTTGACATCCTAAGGGCCTTCCACCTAGGCCTTTCATGGCCATACTTATATTCCCACATCCCCATTGCTTTATGAAAAAATACAAAGAGTTTTTTTACTCCCTTTAATTTAGACAAGACCTTTTCAACATAACATGGCATTTGTTCCTACTAATTTGTTAATGGTGTTTTGTGCTACCCCCTTGAGGAAGTTCAATAGGGGATAAGGAAACCCAAGTTTGGTTCAATCATATTGAAATAGGAAATCCAAAATGTTTGTAAGATGATCATTTTAATCATGCACATGCATTAACAACAACCTCTACGTCCTCATACTCATTTGGATAACATGACTTGCCCCCACCCCCATAAATGCCTCCATTGTAATTTTGTTCTTGGATGCACAAGTCAATATTATTGAGTAGCCTAAACATTAGCCACATTCTCCCATGCCCCCTTTCATCTAACACTATTTTTGCCTTCATTGCCTTTCATCCCCCTTCCAACAAGGATTTTCTTTTATTTCTTGAAGATTTTTAATTCAAGCAAAGCCTTGAAATTTCTTTTGAATCATTTAGGGTGACATTTAACCATATATCTTTTTTTTTTTACTAGAATGTATTTCAAAAACTTTCAAGATTGTTTCCATTTAGAAGATTTAGTAATTGGTTTATTACAATTATTTCAATTCTATTCCCACATAACTTGAAGCCATATTCCCATCAAATTCCTTATGTTTTGGGAATGTCACATCTATTAGCAATGGCCAAACCTTTTGGTGATGTATGACCTAGTGCAATACAAGAAACATTATATTGCTTCACTAGCCACACATTGTGCTTCTAATTTTGAAACATTTTTCCATTGTATATATTCCTTCATTAATCTGGAGTTCCAAAGGAGGTTGCAAATTTGTGGTCCATAGCATTAAGTGTGCCATTGACCTTCACCCTAGCTAGGTTGTTTTATAAGTTGATGTTGCCAATATGTTCAATTATTTTTCCAAGTGAGTGATGTTCCAAGAATTAAGAGAAGGAGGTGAAATTAACCAGCTTTTTTTTTTTTGTTAATTATTTTCACACTTTTGAATTCCCTTTATATTTCACCCACTATAATTAGGAATGTGATGTCATCATCATGTTAGCCATGGGCACTCACCAAGGTGATCCCTTAAGGGGTGCATTGTTTGCCATTGTTGATTTTTGAACACTGTGAACAAAAACAACTTGTTTCTCATTTTTTCTTTTCCCCACCATATTAAATAATACCCATATATTAAACCCTTCAATGGAGGTCACCCAACTTTTGGGTGTTTAGCCTCCAAACTTGAAGGCATAGGTTATCTAGCGTAACGTCCCTTGGGTGTTAATCTTTGTAATTTTTTTGCTCATCACTTTTGAAACTCCAAAATTTAGTGTTGAAATTGTTAGAAGTAAAAGGTCAACATGTGTGTGATATGTGATGACAACATCAATTAAGGTGTGAACCTTGTATTTGGAAAAAATCATGGTAACAAAAAGTTTGTTGTGCAAATGAAAAGACCATGTGAAATTGTTCACATACCATTTAAAATCCAACTTCTCGAACAATTGATACAATGACATCATGCACCACATCATGCATGTGTCCATGTATGTTCACTACCATGTGTACATTTCAAAAGTTGAATGCCAAATGAGTCAATTGGTTGTGTACACACACAACAAAGAAGGCTTGCCATTGACAAATGCGAGATCCCTTATAAAATTCAAAGGATAGTAGCAAAAATTGCTAATGGTAAGCAAAATATGAGGATGGTCAGTAAAGCTCTGAGTCATGAAGCTTGAACAATGAAAAGAGGTGGGTTCAATGAATTTCAAACACCTTTTCAAAAGGAATGTTGATGCACACATTTCAAAATGGGATCTTGTAAGTGTTGAAATGATTTACCAATGGATTGCTTGAATGGGGGGAATGTTCAAACCAAGGTAAACACAAGGTCATGAATTGCCAATAATTATTGTTGAAAAACTAAATCACCATTGTTTATATGGGCCAAGGTTTTTAAAAGGAAAGGATGTTGGTTAAACAAAAACCTCGAAGCAAAGGTCGAAGCAAAGGTCGAAGCAACAAGGGCCCAATTATTTAGGAAAACAATTGGAACATAACGAGTTGACAATATGAAGCCAACACCTTTCAATGAGAGAAGGGCAAGATTGATGATGAACCAACACCCCTTGGGGATTTTCAAAAGACCTTGGGTCAACAAGATGTTCAAACATTTAAACCAAGGGGAAATTAAAAGATGAAAGGTGAAGCAAGGAAATTGAGGGTAGGGAGAATATATGGAGGACATTGAGCAAAACATCATGTGAATATCTCATAGACTATTTGGATATTATTTAACTTAATAAGCAAATCTACATGTATAATGTTTTCTAGTTAAATTTTTTGGATGAAAGATAAAATGAATGAATATGATCATATGAGAACGCCCAAATTTTTTATCTACTTTAAAGGAATAGTAAATGAAAATGGGTTTTAAGTTTTTATGGTGATACCAATATAGGTGTTGGATCATCCATGGCATACTATAATCATTGGGGTCAACTCCTAGTAAACAAAAAAATTGTAGAAATATGTAACAATGGTAGACCAACAACAATGTTGAGAGTAAAAACAACACACCATTTGAAGAATGTCAAAACCTTTGAAAAATTATTTATTGTATTAGGAGGTGAGGTAACACGATAGTAATATATTGTATAGGAGGAAGATTTATTAGTAAACCCTTCACCTACATAAAACGTTGCCATAATAATGACGCTATTAAAAATAGCGTTGCAATGATAGGGACAATGAAAAAAAGACATGTTGGTGAGTAACTTTCACCATGTGGATGTTACTTTGACAAGCTTGAAATTGTGTTACTATTCTTGCAACACCATTATGATGTCAACGAACATGATTTATTTAGTCCATAGAGGGACTAAAATATACAAAGGAAAAAATGCAATAGTGCTTTACATATCTCATATTGATTAGTTGTGTGGGTCCTTCGAAGTTGAATGTTTTCTTTTGTGATGGGCATCATTCATTGGTCCATCACAAAAAATTATAATCAAGCTTTGGACAGTCCCAAAATAAACATGTTGTATTCACTAAGGGCTGGCTATATAGGTCATAAGAGTAGAACTTATGGCAAAATAATATGGGATAAACTGAAGAGCTATTGGGTACATGTTGAGGCACAGGTTGGGAACAACAAAATCCCAACACCCCTAAAAGAAACAAGGGGTGTGTTACACTGTGGCCTTGCCATGTACACAAAAAAATATCTTAAGGCAAAAGAAGAATTATGGAAACTCAAATATTTCACCATGCAAAAGTATAATCTTTCAAAAATCCTCTAAAAGAAACCAAAATCCTTCAAGATATTATAACTCTATAACTAATCTCAAGTTTCAACATAAGCCAAAACATCATCTTTCAAAAAATCCTCAGATAAAAATAAACCTATTACCTAGGGGCCAAAAATCCCTTAAACTAGTATACTCTATAATGGATCTAAACGCAATATCCTTGCCTGGTAGGCAAGGCCCAAAAAAGCTTGGGCCCCCTGCTGAGTGCATACTGCCTCACCTCATTGGCTGCAAATTTTTTTTTGGCCTACATGTGTTCTTTGTTGTCTTTGGCCTAAGTTAATGGCAGGGGAATGAACTATGGGTGTGTATTCTACCCTAGGGTTATTTTCATCACTAAATAATCTTAAAAATATCCAAACAAAATTTCCATAAAAATATGACAATATCATAGCAGATCATGAAAAAATAAATAAATTCAAATTTATAAGAACCAAATAATTTTTGAAATAAATAAATAAATAAATAACTCATTTTGACCATGTGGAGACTTACTCTAGGCTACAATAATGCGGGGTAACATGCTCCTCCAATTACACTAAAAAGATTGGAGCTGAGGCTTGTGCCATGATGTCCTCCAGTGGCGCCTTTGCTTTCTCAAACCGTTCCACTGGAACGGAACTGGAAAAATTACACTGTGTAACATGCCCTCCAACTACACTAAAAAGATCGGAACTGAGGCTTGAGCCATCCGAGCGGGGCATTCAGTGTAGGAGAAGGGCCCGAGTACAAGGCCCTTAGGTGATTTGAGATTTGTGCCTGAGGCCGGTAAGGCGAGGGAACAGATCGAAAATCACAGAAACGGCCTGTACTCAGGTCCTTTTCCAAGGTCAAGCAGAGCTAGGAAATAGTGACAGGCTGGCTGGTACCTTCAGCTGGTCAGAAGATCCTAGTACAGCCTAGCTGGTACCTTCCACTGCAGAAGATCCTGCTTGCTGCAGGCAGGTAATAAGGGAGCTGAAAATACAAAGGAAAAATCCAGGCAGTGCTTTTACGGGTTC
>Ga0209208_10005306_pt1 | contig 17988 bp, 9 predicted proteins | sample S1TSphfallax_3_FD_187694 | JGI IMG/M metagenome (GOLD analysis project Ga0209208, IMG submission 187694) | Host-associated microbial communities from peat moss isolated from Minnesota, USA - S1T2_Fd - Sphagnum fallax MG (SPAdes) (version 2) | ecosystem: Host-associated > Plants > Peat moss >... | reverse complement strand
CCCTCCTTCACCAAAACTTCTCATTCAAGCTTTCATTCTCCATTACAAAACCTTAGCCGCCTAGATCATAACTCCGCCGCCTTCATCACTTCCTCATTTTCGGCGGATCTAATTACTTAAACCCTTAAGCAAAAGATCAGCACCAGAAGCAGAAACCCAGTGACCGGAACCAGGTGGGTGTTCGATCTCCCCACATCCGGTCACAATGTATTATGTGATTTTTTTCTTACCACATTAGGAATCCAAATGTCTCCATTACAAAGAACTAAATCCTTACCTTCAAATATGGAAATTATGAACAAAATTTAAAAAATGGGAGAAGTAAGTTCTTCCTTGAAATGAACAACATTTTGCTAGGCTCCATTTCCATTGTTCATTTCATCCAAACCTAGGATCGACTTTCAACACCAGCATGGGATATTCTTATTATTATGTCCCCTAATTTGGCCTCTAATGGGTCCAATCCAACAATGTTGATGACTTCAAAAGTCATAACGTGAAAAATAATGGATCTAAGTTCCAATGCAAACACTCCAATATCCATGTCAAACAGTTGTATCAACTATTGTTCATGTAACACTTGAAGATCTTATTTGATAAATGTATCTTCCTCACTAGAGTATGTCATGTTACAACCAAGAAACCATTACCATTAATTAACTAGATTATAACTTAACACAATGACACAAGTTAAACTCATTATGATACCAAAAAGGAGGGCATACAAAAGATATAAGAAACTTTATTCATTAAGAACATAATGCTTGTGGATTGAGATGTATAATAAGCATACAATTACAAAAATACCATACATCCTTGCTACTCATTACATTGTGTTTGTATTTGATTAAAATACCCTTGTTAAAACTATAGGCATACAATGGATTCATATCACTCTAGATCTCCTTTCTTTGAGCTATCACGATCTTATGATGTTGCCATTTGGACAAACAAACCCACACATTTCATAAGACATCCCATCATGCCCCCAACAAAATCACGATAACATATAACATTGATCCCTCTAACATAACTTGGAGATGGTACAAAAAAACAAAACACCTTGCATTCCCATGAAGATCATGTATTGAGTTTCAAAACTACATAATCACTTCCCAAAGTTTATGTTTGAAACTCTCGTATGATAGGTACTTGACCCTCCCATATACAAAAATTCCCAACAAGAATTAAGTACATTAAACTTGAACAAAATGAAGCTACAAATAGATCAACCACATTAATCCCTTATAGCCTTTCATCAATTCCATCAAACACTTTTGTTAACTTTATTACATCTAGTCCCATGTTCATCAATTCTCTTTCACAATGTAAATCTTGGAAAAAGATGCACATAATTACAAAGACACGAATTTGGGCATTCTTCCATTAATGAAACAACAACACAAAATAATTTCCATTTTATGGAACACACAAAGCAAAAATTAAAGATAGTCTTTAGCTTTTACCAAACATTGTTTCTTATTCTTATTATTTTCCAATTTCACTACATTGATGGCATCGTCCACATCCATACATAAAAAAAACAAAATGAAACCATAATAATCCAAAAATGACCACTCCTTCATAAAACCAATGCCATCATTAAAGAAGCACCTACAAAATCACAACACACTTTTGTAAATGATAAAAGACAAAATAACAAGTAGTTAAATCACAACACATTCTTGTGAATGATAAAAGACAAAATAACAAGTAGTTTTTGGTGCCTAGAAAATGATAAGTATGTCTACATTCACACCATAAACCTGAAAATAGGAGGACATACTTATGGGTTACATTGGTTCTCTAAATATTTTAGAATCAAAGAACCACTACTTATGGTTATCTCATTAACCTTAAATAACAAGCATCATTCATAAAAGAATTGGCAAAGAACCAATGGTTCCCTAGCCATTTCATTGACTTTTTCATATTTTTTAAAAACCATGGTTATATATAAAACCAATTCGTTGAATTTTTGAAAACTGGTGAGTAAGTGGGCATATATTTTAATGTTGGATGGTTAATCACTTTGGCAAGTTAGAACCATTGGTTCCAATTCCAGTTCCTACTACTTGAATTGGAACCAACTCAAAGTGTCAAAACCTAAAAATAATTAGAATCAAGGACCCACGAGGTGCAGGAGTTGATATAAGTACCTACCTTTGGTTCTAGGTTGGATGGGACCTACCTAAGAACATAACTTTGGATTTTTAAAAAAAGGTGATAACTAGACCCAATTGGGTTGATTAAGGTTAAGGTTTAAAATTGGGATTGGAATCGACATTTTTCAAAAGTTTGGTTCTAGTTCCAATTTAGGATTTAGGGATTTAGGGATTTGGTTTTCGTGTCTTTTTTAGTGTAATTATCTCCATCAAGCTTTTTGTGCTTGCACTTTAAATTTCACTTTTTAGTTGTGTCATTGTCTCCATGAACCTTTTCACCTCTTCGCATTTTGTCTTCATTGCCATCACCTTGCACTTTAGTCTTTATTCTTTATTCTTCATCTTCTTTGTAGGTTGTGTTTTTTTGGTCGTCTTCTTTGCTTGCATTCTAGTCTTCATCAAGTTAAAAGTTAAGCCATAGGGTTTTTGTTTTTGTTTCTTTTTGTGTTGTTTCCATCAAGGTCTCCTCATGCTTTGGTGTTCGTGCTAATTGCAATTCATCTCCAATGCCTTGTGCTCTAGTCTTCATCTCCATCACTTATGGTTATGTTTGGGTGCTCATCTCCATTATGCTCTAATAATTTTTTTTTATAAATTCGTAGTTCACATTATTTTATTTGCCTTTAGTTATTTGTACTCTTGTTTTGGCGTTTACACTTTGTTATTTGTATTTTATTTTTTGGTTCGTGTTTTGCAAGTTGTTGTTCGAGCTTCCCACTTTGCTATTTGTTTCCTACTTTGTTGTTTGTGTTTCGCATTAACACTCTATTGAAGCACTTCATACTTTGAACTCATGCTTCATGCTCTATTATTTGCATTTCACATTCTACTTTTCACACTCCATGTTTTATTCTTTGCAATTTGTTCGTTGAGCTTTGCATTTTGGTCTTTGAGATTTATTCTTTGAGCTCTGTGTTTTAGTCTTCACAATTTGCTATTTGCACTTTGTGCTTTACTAAAACATTTTGTTGAAACATTCTATTCTTCATGCTCCATCACCCTACTACAATCAAGTATGTATTCTTGCCAAACTTTTGTTTGTTTTTTTGTTTTTGCTTGTTGGTCTTTGTTTGTGCATTCTCTTAATGTTGTGGGTTTTTGCTTTTCATTAAGTTTGTAAGAAATGGAAGACTTGTAGAACAAAAAAATCCCCCAAGTTCATGTTATGGTTGACATTTTTGTTGAACAATAGTCCAACAACATCCTAGATGACTCAAATGACCCAAATTTTTGTAGTTTTACCCCTACATCAACTTTTTTTGGTTATGATGGTAATCCTATTACTATTACAGATGCAAATGTGTTTAGCACAGTTGTAACAAATGAGGTATTATGGTCACTATTGACAAAAGAAAGAGTCTTTTGGAAACCAAAAAGTCATAATGCCACAACAATATTGGCATCGTTTTGATGTTTTCTACCTACATTATGTTGATATACTTGACCATGAGTGATGATATTGAAATGACAAAAACTTGTTAAAATAATCCAATTTGGATGGGAGAAACATGGTCGGCTATTGTGATGGACATTTTTTGAATGAAAAGATGTGTTTATTGTTTACATTGTTTCTCAAATGTAATCACATTTTTGGTTAATATATTGGGATTGCTTTAGTTCAATTCCAAATGTTATCTAATATGTTACATACATTATTGTGAAAATATCACAAGATGAACTATTTAATTTGTTGCATGATATTTGCATACTTGTACATTATGTGTTCAACTTGGATCAATTAAATTACTAGTTGGGATGCTCGAGATTTCATATCTATATAGATGTTTCATATTTATGTCCATATCTAGAAACATTTCAACATGACCCTCATGGTCTTTGATAATGACCTTGATCAGAACTAGGAACCATGAAACATGATGCAAGGTTTAGAAGGAAGAAGGAACATTTCATTTTTGCTATTTTTATCAATTCTAGTCGAACTATGACCGAATGGTTTCATTTTCTAGCATTGTCAATAGATTTACCAACATGCATTATGCATTGAACCTTGAAAGTATTATCAATTTGACATTTTAAAATTCATGTCCAGGCTCCTTGTAATAAGTACAAGCCCATTTAGTCATCATCATTTCTTTTCTTGGGGTGCAAGGGACTTGAATGCGTTGGATAACTTTTTATGGTGACATTCCCAAACATTTAAATGATATTTACAAGTTGGTTTGGACTGGGGAGGTGTAACTACTAATAAATATAGATTATCTTGTAAATATACTTGATTATTTCTATTGACATCTTTCAAATGATTGATTGCCACATGTTATAATTTGTTAACACCCATGCCTAGTTTGTCCACACTACCATACTTTACCCTAGGGTCAGTTTCCCCATGAAATAATTGTTAAAATACTGGTATGATTTTTTGTGAAAATTTGAAGGTGAGGTGTTGAAAATCATCATAAATATTGCAGGCTAAAATCTGAAGAATTTCACTCCTCATATGACAATATGATAGTAAATCATGAAAAAATAATATTTTCAAATAAATAAATAAATATATATATATATATATATATATATATATTCTCAAAAACTAATTATTAATTTTTTCAATGGAGAAGCTGACCCTAGGCTACAATACCTAGGTGAAGTCCAGTCTCTGAGGTGGGAGGGGGGTGTGACAAGTGATGTTTTATTTTTTGATTGCCCTTTTTTGGGGGGTTCCTTTTCAATTGCCAAAGTGAGGGAACAAAAATAGTAAAAACCATCAGATTTTTATATTTGATTTCAGTGTGGAGCAGGCGCCTATTTTGCACTATTGCGATATTTGGAATTTTTTTGTCCCAAATTATATCATTTTTTGAGAGAAAAAATCGCCAAAAATTGAAATATATATCACTAACTTTGTCAATAACTAAGTTAGAAACATTGAAAATTTTGAAGTATTTTATTTTCAAAGAAAAAAAATCTGTGAAGGAAAATCTTCTAGAATATATTGGAATATTTTATTTTCAGCATGGAATCTTCAAAATAATTATTCAAGATTGAAATGTTGAACTTGCAATGCTACGTACCATTTCAGGGGAAAAGCCACCAATTCAAGGCAAAAATGAAAGAGAGAGAGAGAGAGGAGTCTTCACTGTTGACAGCCTTTTTTTCAACTGGATTTTTTTTTGCCAAAAACAAAACTCAAATCAAAAATTGAAAAATGAAGTGATTCCAGAGGGTTTTCAATTTGCCAGAAGTGAGGGAAAAAAGGGTTAAAAATTTCTCAGATTTCTAAAGTTGGTTTTCAGTGTGTAGCCAAAAGCACCATGTGTACTTCATATCTGGTTTATAGCCAGATTTGGCTAATCCTTCATAGGGATGGATGATCCCCATTTTTTTAACATCATTGGATGAATAATGGCAAATTAGCTACATTTAAAAAATTGGTTAAAAATACTGGTCCTGAGTTCTTGCTCCATAGCAGGGGTGATGGCACTCCTCCCTCCACTCAAACCACAGCAGTTGTTTATTCAGCTCAAGTTGTGCCACAAAATTATGGGATCTGGGTGAGTCTCAACCAGTGTTTTTTTCTCCCTTTTCTCAATTATGCCATGTAGCCAAATTAACAATGAACCACAAGAATAATTTAGCCAAATTTGGCTATAGACCAGATATGAAAGTAATTTAAAATAATAATCCTTGTATATTTTGGCTGCTTGCTGGAACCTGGTTGTAGAATTTTGACAATTTAGATTATTATTATTTTTGTCTGAAATCTAGCAAAAGCAATGCAACAAACCTCCTTTTAATGTAAGGAAATCATAATTTTCATGTATAAAAAATGAAAATAAATTACCCCAAAAAAATCAGTGGTCAAAATTATATTTGTCAGGTTAAATTTTGGTGAATTTTCCCAATTATAAATTCACTGGGATTCTCAAGTCTCAACAACACTTGAAGAACTGGTAGAACTTTTTGAACTGCAAGTGAAGGGCGCCTTATAACCCTCATTAAAATATTAAAATCCCTAACAAAGAAAGGATGGCACCTTACTCTCCTTCTCAAACAAAATGAAGAACCTTACACAAGAGGTCGCTCCTTACGCATAAGGTGCCTCTCAAACAAAATCACCACCCTTTGAAATTCTACAAGATCTTTACACCAGGTGAGCACTAAGGACTTCAAATAGAATATGGGGATTCAGGTCCCACACTTAGCTCTTGCCTTGTGCCAGGATGGCCTTAGTCTTTGATCTTTACTCCTTACCCTACAATAAAGACCTATGCCAATTTCTCTGGTGCACTTGGAGAGGCCCCCCGCCCCCCATCCCAAAAAAAAACTCTAAGCCCTAATAACCCAATAAACCTTTAACCCTAAAAAAACCCTACAAGCCCTAAACCCTACAAACTCTATTGCAAGTGAACACAACCTTGAAAGGTTTTGGACTATATGAGGAAATTTGTTTGGGTTTCCAAAATTCAAGCTCTTTTTGAACATCTTTGGCATGTCTTTTGTGTGTGAGCACTCCACAACCTACCTTCCCCTCCCCTTCACTTCCCCTTCCCTTTTAAGATCCTTTGTTGATGACAATTATATTATGCAGAAGTAACCTACAATAGAGGGGGTTGTATACTGTACTTGTCATTTTTATTAAAATAGTGTTAGTGTGATTTCATGAAGGCTGAGACACCAAATCCCAAGCATATGAAATTCATGACATGGATTGGACCCAAAAAAACTTGATGAACCAATAATAATTAGGAAAGGGTTTACGGATCAATTTTTAAAACTTCATGTTGACAATATCCAATGTCAACATTTAATATGAATATGTTAACAAATTATAACATGTGGCAATCAATCATTTGAAAGATGTCAATAGAAATAATCAAGTAAATTTACAAGATAATCTATATTTATTAGTAGTTACACCTCCCCAGTCCAAACCAACTTGTTAATATCATTTAAATGTTTGGGAATGTCACCATAAAAACTTATGCAACACATTCAAATCCCTTGCACCCCAAGAAAAGAAATGATGATGACTAAATGGGCTTGTATTTATTACAAGGAGCCTGGACATGAATTCAAAAATGTCAAATTGACAATACTTTCAAGGTTCAATGCATAATGCATGTTGGTAAATCTATTGACAATGCTAGAAAATGAAACCATTTGGTCATAGTTCAACTAGAATTGATAAAAATAGCAAAAAGGAAATGTTCCTTCTTCCTTCTAAACCTTGCATCATGTTTCATGGTTCCTAGTTCTGATCAAAGATCATTTTCAAAGACCATGAGGGTCATGTTGAAATGTTTCCTGATATGGACATAAATATGAAACGTCTATATAGATACAAAACCTTGAGCATCCCAACTAGTAATTTAATTTAGCCAAGTTGAACACATAATGTACAAGTATGCAAATGTCATGCAACAAATTAAATAGTTCATCTTGTGATGTTTTCACAATAATGTATGTAACATATTAAATAACATTTGGAATTGAACTAAAGCAATCCCAATATATTTACCACAAATGTGATTACATTTGAGAAACAATGTAAACAATAGATACATCTTTTCATTCAAAAAATGTCCATCACAATAGCCGACCATGTTTCTCCTATCCAAATTGGATTATTTTAACAAGTTTTTGCCATTTCAATATCATCACTCATGGTCAAGTATATCAACAAAATGTAGGTAGAAAATATCAAAACCATGCCAATATTGTCATGAATAAGGCAACATATTCAACATCTTGAAATTTTAGCAATATAGTGACGATAATAATTAGTGGACCATAAACTAAGAATGCCAAGGTCATGCTACAAAAACATAGAAATTTGAATATGTGTCAAAACAACTTACATATGGAATGTTTTGATTAGGTAATTGTGCATTATTGTTCATTGATTTATTTATTTTTTAAATTGTCCTTCACATGCACATCCATGACATTATTTCATAGTGAAAAATTGAATTGTACTATATGATGGCCACATTTGCATGATGTCAATTGGAATATATGTATGGCAAGTTTATATTTTTATTTTGAGACAAGGTGGGACAACTAAACTTTTGGAAAGTAATTATTCTTGTTTTAAAATTTTGTTTCCGACAATCTTTATGTTGTGTGTCCTATTGATGTTGCTATGAACATCAACATTCCACTTTGAGTCAAGCTATGTTTCCTGTTTTTTTTAATCTTTTGATTGTATGTGATTTGGTTTTATATTTCTTTGTTTTGTATTTTTTTAAAAATTATCTTTCCATTTGTGAGTTTGCTTGAGTTCTTTTTTTGAGTTACATATCTATGTATGTTTTCTTTTTGCATGTTTATTTCAACAAAATCTTAAAATTTCTTGTTTTGCATTTTTTTATTCTAGGTTCTTTTTATAAAAAATCTTTCTATTTGTATGTTGTATGTTGTTTTTTTGGTTTCATGTCTAATGTCTAATAAATTGTTATTCAAAATTATGTCATGTAGAAACAAGAATTGTAAATTGCAAATTTTATCTAATTTGAAATGAGGTTACATTGGACAATAATTTGCATCTTTTTATTTGTGACCCTTGAACTTATATTTCAATCTTTATTGACATACAAATTGCATCATGCATATTCAAGTGAAGATTGAGTTTTGGACATGTAAATGTTTTTAATTGTTTACATCACTTGCATCTTTCAACATTGTAAAATTGCAAGAATAAAAAGTAAAAACATAAATTCATCTACAAACTACAAGATAAGATAAAAGTAGTTTGACAAATATTTGTTTGGCATTTTCTACCTTGATTTGATAACAAGGCATGCTAAAAATGGATACAATTCCTACCAACATATATAGATGTCTTGATGAAGCATGTGATTTCTTCATGAATGAAAGTGAAATTTGAATTGAGGGAGAAGTGTAGGTGAAATTTTGAAGCATTATCACATTTTGTATTAAAAAATGAAGGTGGATTGTAATCAACCCTTTGGAAATGGCATGAACAAAGAAGAAAATGGAGATCTCATTACAAAAAGTCTCTAACTTGGGTTTCCTTTTGTGTTATATGACAAATATGTGGATTTGAAAAATGCACAAATGATAGTTTTATTGATTATCATGACAATTGAGTTGGTATTGCAATTCTTAACCAATGAATAAGGTGTAGGAAAGGTATAATGTCATATTTTTTAAAGTAATGGGATTACAACATTGAAAGAACATGCACATGGAGAACATTGATCAATTGCAAAGAAATTTGAGGAAGGAATAAACATTACCATGAAAATTCCAATGGAAAGGCAATCTACAAAAAAAAAGGCCAACAATAATTACAAATGCAATCTCTAACTTTTTGGGCATGTCAGTCCCTTGAAGAAGGATAATGCACAATAGAAATAATTCTTACGTGATCAAAATCATCTTGTTGTCAAGTATTGTCCACCCATTCAATTTGTTGAAAACATTTGGTTAAAGTGTATGATGATGCAATTGTGCCCTAATGTTGTGTTTCCTTCCAAAAAACATTTTGTTAGGAACTATTTTAGACTTTTGGATGTCCATGTTTGCTTTGGTCATCAATTCACGATCAACAATCAATTGAATGACAAACATATTAGAATTGGCTTATTTGATGGAGTTCTTTAGGCCAAGCTTTGATAAGAAATTTGAAAGATCTTTTAGAGGAATATGGGTTGAGGAAAAATATTGTTGCTTATGTGAAAGATGAAGGTTTTAATTTGGAAAGAACAATAATAGTTTTCAAGTTAGTAATAAATTGTGAGATTTTGAACGTGGAGGAAAGTTTCTAAAGGACTTGTTTTGGACATGCATATTTTAATTAGTATGCAACTATTGAGGATAAATTTTTATAGGAGGTTAATATATGTTTCTATCAAAACTACTTAATCTTGTTTGCAAAACTGCATGATGTGGATTAAGAAGTCAAGCAAAGGGTAACAAGAATGGATGAAAACATGCATTGATGTAGGTGTTCACCTACAAAAATTAAACACCGTAGTCAAAACAAGGTTTAATATTTTCAACCATTTTCAAGTCTATTTTTCTTTTTCTTTTATTTGTTTGAAAAATGTTTTTCTAATTTGCAAAATTTTAATAGGTGCATGTTGAAAGAAATATTATTATGTTATAGCAGGTTTTACAATTCAAATAAGCCATTACCTTTTCTTACAATAAACAAAATGGGCCTAGAATCACTTGCCATGTACAACCTCCTTTCACATGGCACTTTTTCAACTTATTATAGATTATTTCTATTTTTGTTGTCATTGTTTGCAAATTGAACCAATCAAGTGGCCATTGCTTGTTGATCAATGCACTACATGCATCCATAAAAATGTGTCTAAGATTGAAGGAAGAAATCAATAATCTTCATCATGTTTTAAATACCTTAATGAAGATGTGATTAGTAAGGCATTTTAAGTAAATAACCCACTCACTCATTATTGTAATGTTCCATGTTGTTATTGAGTGTGGTCTACTAGAATAATTGGTGGTCTAATGTAGGATACTAAAGTGGGTCCTTTAATTGAGGTGAAGTTGTAACAAGGTAGTCGTAAAGGAACTTGTGGTTGGATCGACCCGTTTATTGGATAAATAAATAAATATATTTTTCATTTTTGTTGAAAACACACATATATTATTTGTTTAATTATTTTTCATAATGGAGAAAATGATAAAATAAACTAAAAAAGTAAATAAAATAAAATTGGATTTTTTGAAAATTGTAGTTTTGCCTTTTGCTGTTCATTTTTCAAAGGTTCCATGGCTTGCAAAACAACTTGTATGAACATTGCACTATTAGACTTTAAAGGCTTGTTGGCCTATGGGAAGTGGAAATGGTGTGCTTAGTACTTTACACCTCTCTAGCTATGCTTATAAATGTCATTATTTACCTAATAATAAAAACATTTACAAGTTTAGTTGCAATTAAAATACAATGGCACAAGGTATTCTAATCATCTATTTTGTTTAAATTTGATACATACACAATTCATTTTATCCTTTAGAATGGCAAAACCATTTTTTTTATGAGCCTAGGTTGTCGTTGGGCATAAAGTAAATTGTCACAAGCAAAACCTAGGAAGTAACAAATTAGTAGAATAGAAAAATTATAATATGCATGTCACAACAATTTAGTTCATTAAAATAATCGTTTCATAATTTACACATGAGGGTTCAAATCCCCTTTTAGATAGGAGTTTTTTAATAAAATTTGACTTGTACCATAGTGGCATGCATGTGTGTGTGTGTGTGTGTGACTAACCTTGCCCCAACTCTCCTTTTGTGATAGGTTGTAGTAAATAAATATTTACGATGTTTTTTCGACATAAGTACAATATTTGACATAATGGATATTTTTTAGACAAAACAATCGATCATATACAATCCATTTTCATTGTACACTTCACAAAGTACATAAATGATCACTATACTCCCATTTTTACAAACTTATATTAACAAAATGTAGATACTTACTTGTAATGTTAATAACTTATAAACTATCATAATTTATTGTGAATAAAAAAACTTGATACATTTAATCAAAGAAAGCATGTACAATTATGCACTAATATTATTTTTATTTTTATTCAATTTTAAAAATAAATATGAATAAAAGAACCAAAAAAATGTGCCTTAGCCAAATAATTAAGGAGGGGTGCACAATTTAGTTCTTGAATGAAAATTGTATTGTTCAAATTTGTATAAAAGGCATTGCACTCATTTAATATGGTAACATACATGCATACGAAAGCATGTGTGAGAAGCTTCCTTCAAGGGAGGAGGGAAAGGTTACCATTTTGAAAGCAAATAACTCAACAACATGAAGTTAACTTGTTTATCATATTAATATGATTTAATGTTATAACAAATTATAAAATATTTTAGGGCCTTTTACATAGCAACCAAGCATTGACATCTTAGTTCCACAAATGAAAAAATGTGCAATGTATGTTGCTTGCTCTATGCTTGTTGTAGGATAGATTGATTGGGTCATAAGGGCTTATCGTCAATCTACTCATTTATATGAAAGGTAAAATCCAATATATAGCAAATTACCCATGTTACTAAAGATGAAATGTTAAACAATATTATAACATTGGGAATGGTGTTCAATTGGAAAATTGGACAAGCTATGCAAAAAATAATAATGAAAATGAGGTTTGTTTTTTGAAAGTGTGTTTTGCGCCTTGGAAATAAGAGGTTTTGCCTACCTAAAAGGGACTTAATAATATAAAAGTGTTGAAGAGGAGCCCATGGTATTTTTCTTAAAGGTAAAAATGTCAATCTTCATTTTGCATGGAGTGAGTTTGTAAATTTCCTAATGTGGCATTGAGCAAGATAAAAAGGATTTGTACATTTGTTAAGGTGGCAATAAGCTATTAAACACTTAGACAAGTTTTATTTGTTGTAGCCTATTGTGCCATCATCTCCCTTATGGGCTCTTTAGCAAGACATTTTGACAAGCAACTCACTTTTAAAAAATAGCCGAAGGTAGGTTGACAAAAGATCCGAAAAAGTAAAGTTAGAAAGTTGTGTGATGGGCCACTATTTAGCATAGTTCAAAAACACCTTTGTAGCATGCCTTGGTGAACAAAGGAAACCTATGATTGGGCATGTAGATTCTTTACTCTATTCATTAATCATAATGCGGCTTAAGGCACTATGGTAAGATGTGGAAACACCCAATCCCCTTGAAATGTAAAATCGTCTTACACCATATGTATTGATCTATGAATTTTGGGAGACATGGTAGAAGCCTAGATGACATATTAAATATAAATGAAAGTTTTAATGATACATAGTAAAAAAACATTTGTCGTGGGCCCTTTTTGTAGGCACCAAATCAAATGAAGGCTTCAATAAATAAAGTCCATAAAGTGACTTTGACAAAGCTTATAGAGGGGACAAAGTGGGGGTAGTAGGGGGGTGGATGTGGCATCCTAAAATCAAATGAAAAACATGAAAATGTAACAAGCCTAACAAAGAATTTTTTTAGGAATGTGTTGATTAATGACATTAACGTATATAATATTGACCATCCATAATGATGAATCGGGCTATGAAACATCTACAAATATCTTTGAAGAAATCAACTTTGCAATTGTCTTTTAGGCAAGCCAAAGGACTTGTTTAGTTGGCTTCACAATTTGTTCATTAAATAAAGTTACACAAAACAATGATAAATAAACAATTGCTTGATGATTCTTGCTTTGGGAGCTAAGTCCCAAAGTATTGTTATGTAAGATTTTATTTGATAAATGAATTACCATAGAAAAATTTGGCAGTAAAATAAGATAATTATTTTTTTAAAAACTTAAGGTTGGTTAAATAATTGTTATGCAAAACAAGAATATTTTGCAGTTGAACAAGCTTTATTATGCTTGTGGGATAAAATAATTGGTAACTTGTCAGGTTCATAATATGAATGTTGTAGGTTCAAATCCTATTCCCACCAAATGTTATAAATGTTTTGGTAAATAATGGAATCTAGAAAGTAGTGCATTTGTTATTTGCTCAATTTTGTGCACTATTTATTTTTTCAAACAATAAATCAATCAGGTATAAAGATATGAATATGTTTATTTATATCATGAATGGTGTAAATTAAATGTTAAATTAAATGTTTATCTATTGGGTTTAAGCAAAATGAAACCTAGATTTTGCTTGTAATGTAAATGATATGACATGTAAATATATATAACATAAATATAATGGATTTTTATTACATTTGTGATCTTGAATGTTCATTCATGGGATAGAAAAGAGGTATATTGGTTAAGTATTTTTAGTGGCTTGGTTTTTTGCATGCATTTTCATTTGGTTATATTAATGTCAATTTAGTATTTTTGGGGATCAATAATTAGTAAGAAAATTGAAAATGAATAGTTCTTTAGCTAATACAACTCCTTTTATATGAATTATAGTTAGATTTATGAAATTGCCCACAACCAAACTATGTGCAATTTGTTTGGGTATAATAGTGGTAAATTTGGGAAACAAATGTTTATTTCCCAAATTGTGCCCATAGTGGCCAAGTTTGCTAATGTAATAGAAAAAACTATTAGTTAGCCCAAAACTTAATAAATATTAAGTTTTACCCTTGCCATTTTATTGAAAAAATAGGCACTTTGTGCATAAACCTTCATCCTTTTTATTTGAAGAGTATGCATTTTGTGTGTAAATATTCATTTTCAAGCCCTAGTGCACCTTCAAAGGCACTATAATAAATGACCTAACCAGAAGGCATGTCCATCATTTAAAAATACTTATTGGTGAATATTTTGGTAGTGATTTCTAAGATAGGTGCAATTCCTATTGTACCTAAAAAAATGTATTGCATGGATCCCTAAACATTGGGAAGGAAGGATGCTTTTAAAGGTGAAATGTTGTGGGCGTATAACATTTGTGATCCATGGATCTCCAATCGAGAAATCATATTTGAATAAAGTGGCACATTAGTGTGTTGCGCTTTACTTTGGATTTTCAAAAGTTAATAAAATGAAACATTTAAATAGGTAATGCAAAGGAAATCAACCAAGACGTTTTTAGTAACGATAAACAAGAATGGATTAGGTTTTTTGAAAGGCCAAGAAAAGATAATGTGTAAACGTTTTTTCAACCTTCTTTTTTCATATTTAATTTGTTCAAAATTGAATGATGGAAAAACCATTTGAGGAATTGTGAAAAGGTTGAAAAATCTCACCAAAGAAGTGATCACCTTAAAAAATTACCATTGAAGAAATGAGTGGGATTTTCATGTCCATGGACCATTGGAACATGATTGTGGATGAGGAGTCTTTTCACTCATAATTTATAATCCTTCCAAAAAGATCTCATTCATGATTTTTTCAATGTTCCCAACTATATATATCCAAAACCTAATTTTGAAATTGATAGATCAAGGAATTGGGGTTGAGTGTCGTATGTTGAAACATGCAAGGCAAAAGAATTAGAAAACATTGGAAACATCAAAACCATGTGAAATGAATCAACTTTTATCACGTTTCCAAATTTTGGGTTTTCAACGTTTCCTTAAGAAAAAATGTGACATTAAATTGAATTTATCAAATTAAAAATGTACATCATTAATAACTATGGTGCAAAATGAAGATCGAAGGATATTAAATACGAGTTGGACCAAAAAAAATAATTTGGACCTAAAATAGGTTGTAGTTCCCATATCAATGGAAAGTTAATTATTATATGGCCAAGAATTTCAAGGTCTTGTAATGTGTTATAAGGAAGAGAAAAATGAAGTGTTAGGTACTTTGTGTTGAAAAATGGGATAGGTGTGATCAATGCTTTTTTGGGGGCAAAATTTCATCAAATGAAGGGTTTTTTTCAATTTGGTGAAAATTAATGTTTTTTAATTTATCAAGTTGCCAATTTTTTTTCAAATAATCCAATTTTCTTAAAATGTCATAATCTATCATAAGTTCTAGCAAGTAGTTAAAAATATAGAAGTCCACATTAGATTTTTTTATTTTCATATTATCTTATCATCAAATTTGGCAAAATTGTATTATGGATGATTACCACTTTAATTACATCACAAAATTGGAAAAAAAACCCTAGGTTTGATGGAATGAACCATGGTGAGAATATCCACAATTAAGGAGATGTACTTATAGCAAGGAAATTAAAGTCAATCACTTGGGTAATGATGTTTATTGGTTGTGAGGATTCAAAGAAATTTGTACATTTTTATAATGACAAATATGCGAATAAATTTTGATTTTTTATGCACACATATCAAGTTTCAATAAAAAATAGTTTATACTATGGATGAAAACTTCAATGTTAATCAAATGAAATCGAAGGATTATGGGGGGTTAAGATTAGGGTTTCAAAAACCAACTTGACTGGAGGTAATTTGAGCCTATAGAAAGACACATTCATCTTTTAGATAAAACATTCCAACCACACAAAAGTTAAAGGCCATTGTTGCCCTATGTAATTGTAAGATGTCTAATGGATGAGATTCTATTTTCTAATATGGAAAAACCAACAACATGGTTTTTCCACATGAGGAAAAATCAACAACATGGTTTTTTGTTCACCACTAAATATAATTGAAATATATGACCTAAATCAGCCTTCATTATTTGTTTCCTTTACAATGGTTGCCAATTGTAGTGCTACAATTGTGTTGATCATTTGACAAATTGGTGTTTATTGTGTTGCAATATGCCTACCAATTGCACTAGCTTTAGGTGCTTGAGGTGGTTTTTTTCCTCCTTTTGGTCTTGGACTTTTATCTTTTAAGCCCTAAACGTTTCACCTTGTACAAAAGGAAGTCAAATTTTATTCCCAATTAAAGAAAGAAAGAAAGAATGTTGTTATATCTTCTTTGAAATGTATTTTGTTCATTTGTGCCATTTACATTGAATAAAAAAACAAAAGAAAGAAAGAAACAAACAAACAAACAAATAATTTGTGAAAATAAATAGTTTACAAAATTATGTACATAATATTAAGGGCACAAGGCTCACCATATACATATTAGCACCACATTTGAAAACACTTTACTTCATCAAGAGCTCATATTGCTTAAACCCTAACCCCTATGGGATTTTGAACCCATGAAAATTAAAATAAACAACAATTTACCTTATGGAAGTGGGAATAAATAATAAATTAATCTTGTGCAATTTGTTGAGGTTGCTAATAACCTTTAGTTTTGGTATTTTAAAAGTTTTAGAAATCAAAGGAATGTCATTGGTGTTAGTTTCCTAGCTAAAAATTGAAAAATCATTGGAATTTTTTAAAAATTCAACTAGAATTTGAAAAATCATAAATTAAAAAAAATTCCCCCAAATATCCAAAAATTGAAAATTTTAGAGACCATAAATTCAAAAATGATTGGTTTGGTTTTTTTGAAAAAAAATTAGAATCACAAAACATCTAGTTGCAATTTTTTTGAAGCTTTGGAGAATTGAAACAACCAATTCCAAGTTTTTGAAGAATTTGAGAATCCAAAGAACCTCATGTTTTAGGTTTTTGAAAGTTTTCAATGAATTGTCCATCTTTCATGAAAGAACTGGCAAAGAGGTTGCAATAGTTTTTTATAACCCTTGGTTATTAAATATTTTAGTAACAAAAAAGACAAATTGCATTACTATAATACTCAACAAAATAAAGATTAATTCTACAACCTATCAGTGGTATCATATGTTCATCAAAATTTTGATTCCAAGAACAACTATGTCCTAGCTAACCTCAATTATGTGGGTTTCCAAGAATTAGAACCCTCTGACTTCACTGTCTTGAACATCAACAAATCATGACCTTATATATCTTTGTCACAAACCCACTAACTACCACATAGATAACAATCACACACTACACATAATGCACAATTTGACAAAACTCAAACAACTTCTTTTCTTAATAATTCAACATCCCAATCAACTGAGAACAAACACCATTACACAACAAGGAAATATTTAAACCCCCACAATCAATTTAGAAAGTTGGACAAGGACTACTTGACACCTTTCAATAATCCCATCAAAGCATAACTTACTACAGAGGTCCCATGCTCCCTTAGAATTCCCCAAAAACTAGGTGTTCTCTCTCTCTCTTGGTGACTAAGGAATTCACAAACCAGACAAAACAACCGAACTCACACATTGATCATAGACTTCATGACTGCTCTCGAGATCCCTAAAGTTTTCATCACCTTCCTATCATCAACCCATCTTTACAACAATGCATCCTTCTTATAGAGATACAAAGTGTAGCGAAATACTATTTCTCCTCAAGGATGCAATGTATGAACAAACCAAATCCAAAAGAAAAACCTCTTCAATCCTAATTCAACACAATTCAAATTAGCTCTACCTCTATCCTTGAAACA